>OGEG01002252.1_pt1 | contig 10405 bp, 8 predicted proteins | sample 1570621 | NCBI WGS metagenome assembly OGEG01 (sample SAMEA2582130, study PRJEB24529) | metagenome | biome: Human gut stool | place: China | collected 2011 | reverse complement strand
GATATTCTTTCCTAACGAGTACGACAAACCATATTCCGGAGAATGGGTAACGGCATGATATTATGGTCGCAAAGGTTTGTAAAATAATTGAGATAAGCAATAAGCTAGTTGGATATTTATGATTGGTTGCATTTGTAAGTTGTACAATGAATTATTGCTGATCCGGCTTATTGTCTATTTTTTATGTGTTCTTATTTTCCTTATAAGATTTCCGGGAAAAACACGTACGTGATTTATGAAAAACACGTACGACTTTTTGGAAAAACATGTACGTGTTTTCCGGAAAACATGATGATGTTTTTATATCACTGATATTCATGTATATATAACTTGATACCTTTGCATGGACTTATTGTGTGTTTTTTCTTCTTGTATTTGTTATTTTGTTGTTCTATCGTTTGTTTATGAATTAAAAATATTTAATTTTGCTTATCTATAATAAAGGATGAAGTCATTTATATATATACTATTAACTTCCTTGACTTTCCTTGTGGTAGGATGCCAAAATGAATCTGAGGAAATCCGTTTGATCAATCAGGCGGAACGCCTGTTTGATGCCTATCCGGATAGCGTAATCACTACATTGGATTCCATTCCGCTCCCGGAAGAGATGAGTCCCCGTCTGATAGCCCGTTGGTGTATGTTGTACGCACGTGCCGCCGATAAAATAGAGGACGAGATGCCTTATACGAACCAGCTTGAGATCGCCTTGAAATACTATCAAAAGAAAAAGATGCGGGAAGAGGAGGCTGAGATCGGCCTTTATCTGGGGCGTTCGTATGTGGAGGATAAGGAGTACGAGAAGGCAATGAGGGCTTACTCCGATGCGCTGGAGGTAGCGTTGGCGATTAAGGATTATAATCGTGCCGGGTATATTTGTAGTTATATGGCGGATTTGTATGAGCTAGATGAGCGTTTTATGTTATCCGCTAAAAGGTATCAGGAAAGTGGTGGATATTTTCGGTTAGCAAATAATATCAAAAGTTATATACGTGCATTTGTAAATGAGGGAAATATCTATATGATCGCTGATTCAAGCCATTTAGCTCTGACACCATTGAAACAAGCTGAAGCGATAATGGATTCTTTAAGTATGAATGAGGTTAAGGAGTATGTGTACAATGGTTTAGCTAATACATATAGTGCTTTAGAAAATTATGACTTGGCTGAATACTATGTATTACAATGTATAGAGATAGACTCGGAAAATGTAGCCTCATATTATTTGTTATTGGTTGATATTGAGGAAAAGCGAGGCAATTTAGATAAGGCGGAATATTACCTTCATAAGGTTCGTAATATATCTACTCATAATAGATTCATACCAGCTTCTATAGCTTATTATTCTTATATGATAAAAAGAGGACAAGGTGATTTGCAAAGTGCTTTGAATGATTATGAAAAATATGTTGAAGTAGAAGATTCTCTTATAAACGTAAGTAAATCTGTAGATATATATGATGCAGAGCAAAAATATGAGCGTTTGAAATTGCACAATGAAAATATAGAATTGGTTTTAAAGAATCAAAAGAGCTATCTGTTTATATTGCTTTTATTATTTGCTATTGCTTTACTTGTCATTTTCTATTTAATGGCATTGAGACGAAAAAATAGATCACTATTGAAACAACAAGAGGAAATAAATGATTTGAATCAAAATATATATCAGCTATCTGTAAAGTTATGTGGAAAAGAAAAAAAAATAAAGTTACAAGAAAACTCATTACATCTTGCTAAAGAAGAATTAGTATCTTATGAAAGTACAAAAAAAGAAGTAGAGGATTTGAGACATAGATTAATCAATTTAAGAGAAATAAAGATTTTAAACTCTAGCTTAGCTCAAAAAATAAAGAAGATGTCTCAAACGGTTTGGTCGAAAGCCTCACAAGCAGTAATCGATGAGAAGATGTGGATTGATATAGAAGTGTTGATGGTAGAGGTATATCCTGATATTGTAAAGGCATTGAGAGACGCGGACCTATCTTTTTCGGAAATGCACCTTTGTTTTCTTACCTTATTCAAATTAGATACGAAAGCCATGTCTACCCTTTTAAATATAATACCAACTTCCGTAGACAAAACACGCTTGCGGGTACGGAAAAAGTTACATTGGGAAGGCAAGAAAGATTTCTATGAGTCGCTTATCCATATTTAACCTGTTTAGCCTGTTATAGACTCTGTTTAGATACAATTTTAGCGTTTTGTCCATCTATGTATTGGTTTACTTATTTGATTATTAAATAATTGTCTATTTTTTGCTTGTCCATACGTTCTTGAAGGTTTTGTACTTTCTATGTCATGTAGACTCTCTACTTTTGCAGTCGTAAACAATAACGAAAAAAGAGAGTGTATATGAAAAATTTAAGAGGGCTACTGGCCGTTTTATTTATGATTTTTATTTGTATATCATCATTTGCGCGTCGTGTTCCTTTGCATGGAAAAGGTACATTAGGTGATAAAAAAAAGCGATCTATTAGTTTAGATGTACCTATAATAGCTGATATCGATGAAACCTCAAAAGTTTTATCCTTGGAGTTTTTGGAATATGTAGGAGAGGTACGAGTATCTGTTGCGGATGCGAATGGAAATATCGTTTATGAGGAGATAGTGGATACACAAGATGTTTCTTCTAGTATTATCTCATTAGATGGATGTATTTCTGGATCTTATGGACTTTATATATCAGATTCAGAAAACTACGCAGAAGGCTTTTTTAATTTATAAATAATTCAAATTTTAGAAGTATGGACAAAAAGACAGTGCTTTTAGCATCTGCATGTACTTTATTAATGATGTCATGTCGTAATGATGCGGAATTGATTAAGGTTGCTGAAACGACAGGATTACAAACAAAGGCTTTTGTTGGTGAAGCAGATTTTCAAATTGTAGATTATGCGGGAGATAAATGTATTCAGTTCAAGAATGATTCCGTATTTAATGCAATGCTTTGGGAGATGAACGATATGTCAGAAGAAGAGATAAATAATATTTTCTCGGGAGCTGGTTTCGTAAGTCAATGGCAACTTATGCAAGAAGCAGATCAAGAACAGGAGCTTATTGTAGACAATTATGAGAAAGATCTTAGCCAACCTTGGCCTGCTCATCAAATCAAAGAATTCAAACAAAAATATGATGATGTTTTCATGTTTGAACCTTATGATTCTACAGATTTTATTGCGCATTATAAATTAAAAGGTTCCACGTATAGTCCTTTTGTGAATAGGCAAGGATTGTTTTTAATTGGAGATAGTGTTGTACATACTGCTGTATATGAATCTTTAGAGGAATATTTTGGATTAGGAATATCATTGTATGGTAGTAATGGAGCCACAACTGAATCTGATGTAAATTGTGCTGAAATTAAATATCAAATACCCGGTGGTGATTATGTAAAAGCAAGAGCAATTCCTAAATTTACAGGTTCTCAGATGATATTTAATCAAGAATATCGAGTAGTAAGTTGTGAAATACTTAGTCAGAAAAAGAAGGTGATGTGGAAAAAACACCATGCAGATGTGTATTTAGACTATAGAGTGAAAGGGTCTGGTGTAGGTTTTGGTGCTACAAATCCTAGCAACGGGCAATTTTTGAGTTATAATGACCAACCTCTTAAACTAAAATATGCAGCTTATGGTAAAAATACAATTAATTTAGGTATTTGTGGTAAAAATGCCTATTCACCTCTTTGGGTACTTAATGGAACTTTGGAAATCAAAGCCGATGACATTCCATTTAAGGGTTATTCGTCAATAAAACTAAGAGAAGGATAAATATTAATACGATGAAAAAAGTTTTATTTTTATTATTGTTAATAACAACTTCAGCCTTTGCTCAAGTTGAGCATGGCTTATTAGTAGGTGCCGGTGTTGGATTTCCTTTGCAGGACGATTGGAAACAAACTACTTGGGGTGATAAATCGAATTTGGATTATCGGAACGATTATAAATTGAATAGTATGATCGGTTATCGCTTCCGATTCCTTCCGGAACAGAAATTCTTCTATGACTTGGATGTTACGATGGGATTTCAAAAGATGGAAACTGTCAAGTCTTCTCGTTATCTTTCTTACGAAGGTATGGAAGGTGGTTCACATATATTCAAGGGAGGTACTGAGACGATCGATGAATTTGTGATGCCTATCTCCGTAGCCGCTAGTTGGAATTGGCGTTTTGCCAAGAAATTCCATTTGGGTGCCGGTATCGTTCCTACGCTTTATGTACAACCACAAGCCGTGTTTGATCTGTCCGTGATGGCGAAGGTGGGATATCGTTTAAGCAAGCATTGTGAGTTCGGCCTTTCTTATCAGTATGGCTGTTTCAATACCTTGAAGCATTTCAATAACGGACCGGCTAATGGCCGTCGTGGACATCTTTCGGATTTGATGCTCTCTGTATATGTTCCTTTTGTTTTGAAATGATAGAATAATAAAATATAGAAACATATAATGTTTTATTTGGAACCAAAACAAAGATGAATAACTGCCTATAAGAAAAGAGTACGTGAAAAGAGCCATGTATAGAGAAATAATTCTATGCATGGCTTTTGCTTATATAATGTATATAGATTCTCAAGAATTATTGAGGCATTTTTTGTTTGCGATATTGTCTCTCTCGTGATTAAGAACTATCTTTGACAAACTATCCAATAGTGGATGCCGAATCAAAATCAATTGACTATGAAAACAAAAAAATTGAAATTCTTCGTAAATTTGTGGTTCTTTAAGCATATCTTATAGTAAGGATCGAATATGAAAATGAGTGAAAAGGAGGTTGATACATCAAATGAACTACGGGTCTTGTCCCTGTTCTCTGGATGTGGGGGCATGGATTTAGGATTCGAGGGGGATTTTATATGTCATCGTAAGTCTATATCTCCTCAAAGTACCTGGGTTCAAGAGGTTATCGATGAACACTGGGTTCGTTTACAGAAGAATCGTTTTCGAACGGTCTTTGCGAATGATATATTGAAAGAGGCACAAACCGCTTGGCTTCAATATATGGATCGATTCGGATATGATAAAAACGTTTATAATACAAAGAGTATCGTAGACTTGGTGAAAGAGCATCGAGCGGGGAAAAAAGTCTTCCCTAAAAATATAGATGTCGTCACGGGAGGTTTTCCTTGCCAGGATTTCAGTGTCTCCGGTAAACGTTTAGGGTTTGAGTCGAATAAGGATCATACCGGGAAATTGCGTGAGGACGATGAGGCCTCGGAAGAGACAAGGGGTAAACTTTACTATTGGATGAAGCAGGTGATCGATATTACGAGCCCCAAGCTATTTATCGCGGAGAACGTGAAGGGACTAGTGAATCTGGGAGACGTGAAAAGTATTATTCAGAGAGACTTCGCCCATGCGGCTGGGGATGGATATATTGTTTTAGATCCTCATGTTTTACATGCGGGCAATTATGGGGTTCCGGAGTCTAGAGAGCGTGTGATTTTTATCGGGATACGTAAGTCCGCGTTAAAGGTTAAGGCTTTAAGAGCGCTTCAAGAGGAGAAGGTACCCAAAGCTTACGATCCTTATCCGAGTCCGACACATGCTTGCACCGTGGAAGATAAGAGACTATTGCCACCGGTAGTTTGTCGGGATGTATTTGTAGGATTGGAGGAACCGGATAGGACAGACGATCTGTCCCAGCGGTATTATTCACAGGCGAAATATATGGGAGCTCATTGTCAAGGTCAAAAGGAGATCGCGTTGGATAATATTGGCCCGACGATTCGTTCCGAGCATCATGGAAATATAGAATACCGTCGTTTATCCCGGGAGCATGGGGGCGTTATTACAGAAGAATTAGACGCCGGTTTACAAGAACGTCGCTTAACTCCTCGAGAATGTGCTTTGATACAGACGTTTCCGCCGGATTATACGTTTGTCTCCCATAAAAAGAACAGTACACGTTTTGAGTTAAGTGCCTCAGGCGCTTATAAAGTGATCGGTAACGCGGTTCCTCCGGTATTAGCGTATCATATAGCGAATCGCATACAGACTTTATGGCCGTTGTATTTTAAAAAGAGATAATTATATCGGAATTCCGTCCAGAACTTATGTTGCCTAACCGATATGAGGTCTGGCTTAATGATATTTGGAAACTTATATCTCCGCAAACGGCTTAACGACTTGTATATGGAATTAGTTGGGGATTGAGACGGTTGATTTAGAACTAATAGCGAATCAGAAGGGTTATACAAATACGTAACATTAAAGTTTAAAGCTATGAAGTTTTTTATTGACACGGCGAATCTGGACCAGATCCGGGAAGCGAATGAATTGGGAGTATTGGATGGCGTGACGACTAATCCTTAATTGCGAAAGAGGGAATCCGGGGGGTGGAAAATCAACGGAAACACTATTTGGAAATTTGCGAGATCGTGGGCGGGGATGTTAGCGCCGAGGTAATCGCTACCGACTTAGAGGGCATGATAAAAGAAGGGGAGGAGTTGGCCGCTTTACATCCTAATATAGTCGTTAAAGTACCTTGTATCGAAGCGGGGATTAAAGCGATAAAATATTTCACCAGAAAAGGCATCCGTACGAATTGTACGCTGGTTTTCTCTGTCGGTCAGGCGTTATTGGCGGCTAAGGCCGGGGCTACGTATGTATCGCCGTTCGTCGGGCGTTTGGATGACATCGCCAGCGACGGGATAGAGCTGGTACGTAAGATCGTGGAAATGTATGATTATTACGATTATGATACCCAAGTATTGGCGGCTTCTATCCGTAGCACCCAGCATATCATCCAATGCGTGGAGGCGGGGGCGGATGTGGCTACCTGTCCTTTGTCCGCCATTAAAGGCTTATTGAAACACCCGTTAACGGATAGTGGGCTGGCTACTTTTCTAGCGGATTATAAGAAAGTAAACGGATAGAAAAAAAATAGTACCTTTGTGCGGATTAATTCGTAAACGCATTTAAAAGATTACTATCGTGGCAAAAGTTGTGGAAACCCCTTTGATGAAGCAGTATTTCGATATAAAAGCGAAACATCCGGACGCTATCCTTTTATTCCGGGTTGGAGACTTTTACGAGATGTATGGCGAGGACGCCGTGATTGGCGCGGAAATACTGGGTATCGTACAGACCAAACGTGCGAATGGCGTAGGGCAGCATGTTGAGATGGCGGGATTTCCACATCATGCCTTAGATTCTTATCTGCCGAAATTGGTGCGGGCCGGTAAGCGTGTGGCTATTTGTGATCAGCTGGAAGATCCTAAATTGACTAAGAAATTGGTGAAGCGGGGAATTACGGAATTGGTGACTCCCGGTGTTTCCATCAATGATAATATACTGAATCATAAAGAGAATAATTTCTTGGCCTCTATCCATTTCGCCAAGGAGGTATGTGGTATCTCTTTCTTGGATATCTCTACCGGCGAGTTCATGACGGCGGAGGGTTCTATTGACTATATCGACAAATTACTCAATAATTTTTCCCCGAAGGAAGTGTTGATCGAACGGGGAAACAAGAAACGTTTCGAGGAGGCTTTCGGTCCTCGTTTCTTTATCTTTGAGCTGGATGATTGGATCTTTACGACCTCGGCCGCCGAGGATCGCCTGTTGAAGCATTTCGAGACGAAGAACTTGAAGGGTTTTGGCGTACAACACTTGAAATTAGGTATTATCGCTTCCGGGGCGATTCTGTATTATCTGGACCAGACCCAGCACACGCATATTTCCCATATCACCGCTTTATCCCGTATCGAGGAGGATCGATACGTCCGCTTGGATAAGTTTACGGTACGCAGCTTGGAACTGGTGGGTACGATGAACGATGAGGGAACAAGCTTGTTGGACGTGATCGATAAGACGATCTCGCCGATGGGCTCTCGTATGCTTCGCCGGTGGATACTATTTCCGCTAAAGGATGTAAAACCGATCCAAGAACGCCAAGAGGTCGTGGATTATTTCTTCCGTGAACCGGAGACAAAGGAGTTGCTGGATACGCAGTTGGAGCAGATCGGCGACTTGGAACGTATTATCTCCAAGGTAGCTGTCGGCCGTGTATCTCCTCGTGAGGTGGTTCAGCTAAAGGTCGCGCTTCGTGCGATCGAGCCGATCAAGGAGGCATGTATGGCGAGTGAGGAACCCAGCTTATGCCGGATCGGGGAGCAATTAAACGCTTGCGCCTTGATCCGCGACCGGATTGAGAAAGAGATTAATAACGATCCCCCTTCGTTGGTCAATAAGGGGGGAATTATAGCGAAGGGGGTCAACGAGGAATTGGATGACTTGCGTGCCATCGCTTATTCCGGCAAGGATTATTTGTTGAAGGTACAGCAGCGCGAGATCGAATTGACGGGTATCCCAAGCTTGAAGATCGCTTTCAACAACGTCTTCGGCTATTATATAGAGGTACGTAATACCCATAAGGATAAAGTCCCGGCGAATTGGATCCGTAAACAGACCTTGGTGAACGCCGAGCGCTATATTACCGAGGAGTTGAAGGAATACGAGGAGAAGATATTAGGGGCGGAAGAAAAGATCCTTGCTCTGGAGACCCGCCTTTTCAATGAGCTGGTATTGGCCTTGACGGAGTATATTCCGCCTATCCAGATGAACGCGAACTTGATCGGGCGTATCGATTGCCTTTTATCTTTCGCCAAGGCCGCGGAGGCGAATAAGTATATCCGTCCGATCGTGAGTGATTCCGACAAGATCGACATAAAGGGAGGTCGCCACCCGGTAATCGAGAAACAACTGCCCTTGGGAGAACCTTATATCGCCAATGATGTCTATCTGGATGACGAGAAACAACAGATCATCATTATCACGGGTCCGAATATGGCCGGTAAGTCCGCCTTATTGCGTCAGACAGCCTTGATTACGCTCATGGCGCAAATCGGTTGCTTTGTTCCGGCCGAGAGCGCCCATATAGGTATCGTGGATAAGATATTTACCCGTGTAGGTGCCTCGGATAATATCTCGGTGGGTGAGTCTACTTTTATGGTAGAGATGAATGAGGCCTCCGATATATTGAATAATATGACTTCCCGGAGCTTGGTACTGTTCGACGCGTTAGGCCGGGGTACCAGTACCTACGATGGCATATCGATCGCTTGGGCGATCGTGGAATATATTCATGAGCACCCGAATGCGAAGGCGAAGACGCTGTTCGCTACCCATTACCACGAGCTGAACGAGATGGAGCGTGCCTTTAAGCGGATCAAGAATTATAACGTATCGGTCAAGGAAGTAGGGAATAAGGTGATATTCTTGCGTAAGTTGATACCGGGAGGAAGCGAGCATAGCTTTGGTATCCACGTGGCGAAAATGGCCGGTATGCCTAAAAGTATCGTGAAGCGTTCGAATGAGATCTTGAAGCAGTTGGAGTCCGAGAATCGTCAGGAAGGCATCGGGGGTAAACCTGTAAAAGCGATCGCGTCTGCCGCCGAGGGGTATCAGCTGAGTTTCTTCCAGTTGGATGATCCGGTGTTGAGCCAAGTACGGGATGAGATCAAGAACTTGGACGTGAATAATCTTACCCCCTTGGAAGCTTTGAACAAACTGAGTGAGATTAAGCGGATTATTACGGGGAAATAATCCGCTTGATCGTATTACCGATGATTGGTAATCGTTTACTTTTTAGGTCTCACCAACACTACCACCCGGTTGTCATCCTCTTCCAATGTCGCGGCTACCTCTTTTAGTTTGCCTTTCAGCTTTCCCCTTTTATAGTCCTGGCAAAGATCGGAAGCATTGATGGTAGAACACAATTCGCCTTTTGAATTGATGGGAGGAAATGTCACCATATAGATTTCTTTCTTATAAGAATAATCATCGTTGTATGTGATATAGTTGAAAAATTTCTTTTCTTGCGTATCGTATGCGAAGTACTTTCTCGGGAAACCTTCTCCTGTGTTAAAATCATATATATTCGTTACGCTTTCCATGAAATAATAACGATCGGAAATCAATCTTAAGACGACGAAAACGCCCGGATCCATGGTGTGGATAGGGGGTGTTCGTGCGATAAGCGGGCGCAAACTGTAATCAGGCATTAAGGTGTAGACCGTATCTGCAGAGGCCTCAAATAGAATCCAATTACCCTTAAAAGGAATTATACTGTTATACGGACCTGGTCCAGCTGCTCTTGTTTCTCCTTTATCATAAAGTCTTTCAACGATATGGAATAATTGCTTCTCTTTATATGGAACCGTGATTTCTTTCGTTATACTTCCATCTTGCTTCGACACAAGCAAGAACGGTATTTCATAATTAAACATATCCAAATAAAACTGGGTATCACCATCTTGTTTCTGTTTGATACTTCGTTTAAAATTTCCCTCCAAGTCATAAACCTTTATTTTTCTTGCCAAGAAATCGTTTATAAACATTTCATTGTTTTCTTCATCCAATGTAACACTTCTACAAGAGATGTATTCTTCTCCCCCTTGCCCTTTA
>OGEG01002246.1_pt1 | contig 10427 bp, 8 predicted proteins | sample 1570621 | NCBI WGS metagenome assembly OGEG01 (sample SAMEA2582130, study PRJEB24529) | metagenome | biome: Human gut stool | place: China | collected 2011 | reverse complement strand
GTCCAGGTAGTTACCCAGTATGTAGACGATAAGGGCAATGTGACCATGGACGAATACTGGAATCCAAATGGTTCCTACATGGCAATCGAAGGTATCACAAGCCCGGATGGCCGTATCCTTGGCAAGATGGCTCACTCTGAGAGAAGAGGCGAGGCAGTTGCCATGAACATTTACGGCGAACAGGATATGAAGATCTTTGAGTCTGGTGTGAAGTACTTTAAGTAAGAGTAAGCTATGACACAGGTAGTGTAATATTGTAAAATGTCCCGGAAGACGGTCTTGAGAAATTCGGATTATCTTCCGGGATTTTTGTATTGATGAAAAGGGGGAAAATTTAATAAAATAAAGTTTAGAATACCAGTTGACGGGAAGCACATTTTATATTATATATTGATATATAGGGCCGGTATACCGGTATGCCGATGCAGGATGATCATACATGTTACCTACATATGTTTCATGTATCAGTAAATATAAAACAGTGCCCTAAAGGGCGCGGAAAGAGGAGAAGCGATGAAAGTACCTTTTAGTGTGGATCTTACAGGAAAAACAGCCATTGTAACAGGAGGAAGCGGTGTGCTTTGTTCTGCTATGGCATATGGTCTGGCTGTGAACGGGGCGAAAGTTGCCATTATCGGGCGCAATAAGGAAAAACTGGCGAAAATGTCTGAGACCCTTACAGAAAATGCCAAAAATGAATACAGCAAAGAAGCAACAGTAAAAGGCTACAGCTGCAATGTACTGGATAAAGAAGAACTGGTAAAGACTTATGAGCAGATCAAAGCAGCGCTGGGAAGCTGCGATATCCTGATTAACGGCGCGGGGGGAAACCAGCCGGGAGCCATTGCCTCTGTAAAAATGTTAAAGAAGGAAAAACAGGAGGACGATTATTCTTTCTGGGATCTGAAGGAAGAGAATATCAGAAATGTAATGGATCTGAATTACATGGGAACCTTACTGCCTATCCAGGTATTTACCAGAGATATGGTGGAAAAGAGAAAGGGAAGCATTATCAATATCGCTTCTGTTTCCTCTATCCTTCCTCTTTCCAAGGTTATGGCTTATTCCAATGCAAAAAGCGCTGTCCAGAGCCTGACTCAGTGGCTGGCGATCCACTTTGGACAGAGCGGCATCCGCTGCAATGCCATTGTACCGGGATTTTATGCAGCAGAGCAGAACCATGATCTGTTATTTAACAAGGATGGCTCCTACACAGACAGAGCCGGAGACATCATTGCCGGAACTCCTATGGGACGTTTTGGCAATCCAGAGGAGCTGATCGGCGCAGCTCTGTTTTTGGCAAGTGATGATGCAGCCGGCTTTGTAAATGGTATTGTACTGCCTGTAGACGGCGGTTACAGCGCTTTCAGCGGGGTATAATTGGGCTCATGACCAATCTCAGGTCAAACCAACGCTATATGCGTTAATTTAAAATTTTCTGGTAGGCGAACCGGGGATCTCCGGCTTCGCTTCCGGAACATAATGTGATCTTTCCGCAGAAGGTATAGCCATTTTTGGCTAATGCTTTCTGCATGGAGAGATTGTCCGGATGGGTGTCGATACGAATGTTTCTGACACCCTTTTCTTTTGCAAATGCCTCAGAATAAGAGAAGAGGCTTGCAGCCAGTCCTTTTCCTTTGTGTGCCTCGGATACGCAGACTCTGTGGAAAGCAAAATAAGGCTCGTCATTCAGCCAGGCGCCGTCGATAACAGCGTAGTCGGCTTCAGGACCGGGCACAACGGTGATCATGCCTAAAACTTCTCCATTTTCTTCCAGGACATGTACAACGCTTTTTTCAATGCCTTCTGTAAGCCCCTGTTCGTTTGGTTCTCCCTTTTGCCACTGGTCAATATTTCTAGCCCGAAATCCTTCTTTGGCTTCTTCTACCATTTTCATCATGGTAGGCAGGTCTGCTGTTAGGGCGGTTCTGTAATTTAACATAGGGATGCCTCCTTTTAACTCTTTCGTCATTTATATTATTTTAGTAACAGTATAATCACAGTCTTAAGGATTTTCAAGGCAGTCAGCCTTGCATTTTTTACATGTGAGAATTATAATAGTGAAAAATAAAAAGATATATTCCTACAGGATATATCTGAATATCCGGTAGAAAGGAAGCAGAAGAGATGACTACGAAACTTACAAGAGAACAGGGACTGGAATTACTGAAAAAGTATAATAAGGAGCCATTTCATATTTTACATGGTCTTACAGTAGAGGGAACCATGAGATGGTTTGCAAATGAACTGGGATACGGTGAAGATGCGGATTTCTGGGCAATGGCAGGACTTCTTCACGATATTGATTTTGAAATGTATCCGGAACAGCACTGTATCAAGGCACCGGAGCTGTTAAGAGAAGCAGGAGCAGAAGAAGAACTGATCCGCGCCATCTGCAGCCATGGTTACGGCATTGCCTGTGATGTAAAACCGGAACATGAGATGGAAAAGGTGCTTTTTGCAGTAGATGAGCTTACAGGTCTTGTAGGAGCAGCAGCCAGAATGCGTCCTTCCCACAGCGTAATGGATATGGAAGTTTCCAGCCTTAAAAAGAAATTCAAAGATAAAAAGTTTGCTGCCGGATGTTCCAGGGATGTGATCCGTGAAGGTGCGGAAAACCTGGGCTGGACACTGGAAGAACTGATGGAAAAGACCATTCTTGCCATGCGTTCCTGTGAAGAGTCTGTAAACAAGGAAATGGAAAATTAAAATGCTGCGTTAACAGGCTAAGAGCAGAAGCTTAAATAAAACGTTAAATAAAAGACAGAACCATTTTAAAGTATGCCGTGCAAAGACATTTGTCCTTGCACGGCAAATTTTTTAGTCCAAAACTATTGACATGATGGGAAAAGTACGGTATCATTTGCACTTGTAACGCACTAAATCAGAGACTGATCAAAAAGGTGTGTTTTACTACGATTTAAGGGAGATAAAGATCATGAAGAAAGTGGTTAAGTTCGGAGGCAGTTCACTTGCAAATGCAAAGCAGTTTAAAAAAGTGGCTGACATTATTAAAGCGGATAAATCCAGAAGATATGTAGTGCCGTCTGCACCAGGCAAGCGCAATGACAAGGATGAGAAGGTAACCGATATGCTGTATGCATGTTATGATGCAGTAGCAGAGGGACGTTCTTACAAGAAGATCCTTGACAAGATCAAAGAAAGATACAATGAGATCATTGACGGACTGGATCTGAACCTGAACCTGGATCATGAATTTGATAAAATTGAAGAAAACTTTCTTGCAAAAGCAGGAAGAGATTACGCTGCTTCCAGAGGCGAATACTTAAATGGTATCGTTATGGCAAATTATCTGGGATATGAGTTTATTGACGCTGCAGAGGTTATTTTCTTTGATGATAATGGAAACTTTGAAGCAGACACTACCGATAAAGAGCTTTCTGAGCGATTAGAGCATGTAGAGAGAGCAGTTATCCCTGGATTTTACGGTTCCCGTCATGACGGTACTGTAAAGACCTTCTCCAGAGGTGGTTCTGATGTAACCGGTTCTATCGTTGCAAAAGCGATCCATGCAGATCTCTATGAGAACTGGACCGATGTTTCCGGATTTTTAGTAGCTGACCCAAGAATTATCAAAGACCCTGAGGTTATTGAGACTATTACTTATAAAGAGCTTCGTGAACTGGCTTACATGGGTGCAAGTGTTCTTCACGAAGATGCTATTTTCCCGGTACGTAAGGAAGGTATTCCGATCAATATCCGCAACACCAACCGTCCGGATGATAAGGGAACCCTGATCGTAGAGACTACCTGCCGCAAGCCGCGTCATACCATTACCGGTATTGCAGGTAAGAAGGGCTTCTGCTCTATCAACATTGAAAAGGCAATGATGAATTCTGAGGTTGGTTTTGGGAGAAAAGTTTTAAGCGTATTTGAAAAATACGGCATCAACTTTGAACATATGCCATCCGGTATCGATACCATGACTGTTTTCGTTCATCAGTCAGAATTTGAGGCTTATGAGCAGTCTGTAGTAGCAGGTATCCACAGAGTGGCAGAGCCGGATACCATTGAATTAGAGTCAGATCTGGCACTGATCGCAGTGGTAGGCAGAGGTATGCGCTCCAACAGAGGCACTGCAGGCCGTATCTTCTCCGCACTGGCACATGCAAGAGTCAATGTAAAGATGATCGATCAGGGATCCAGTGAATGGAATATCATTATCGGTGTTAAGAACGCTGATTTTGAGACTGCTATCAAGGCGATTTATGATATCTTTATTACTGTAGATTTATAAATTGTTGGGGGAAAACTATGAATTATGGAATGAGATGCCATGACCTCTGCCCAAAGACGGATATTGATACACTGGTAAACACAATTGCTGCCAATCACGTAGATCAGATCCAGCTGGCGATGGGAAAATCCATCGCCGGATATAATTTTGATCATGGTCATTATTCGCCTGGATTTGCACGGATGATCAGAAAAAAACTGGATGAAAATGATATTCATGTGGCTGTACTGGGGTGCTATATCAATCCTGTAAATCCAGATGAGAAAGAACGCCAGAAAGCAGTAGCAAAGTTTATTGAACATTTAAAATATGCGAAGGTTATAGGCGCCGACATGGTGGGAACGGAAACAGGACGTTATGATGCAGGTTTTAAGGTAGTTCCCTATACCTATACAGAAGGCTGCTATCAGTTGTTATTAAAGAGCATGAGGGAAATTGTATCTGCTGCGGAGAAATTAGGGGTGATCGTAGGAGTAGAGGCGGTTCATGATCATACTCTTTACTGCCCGGAGATCATGAGGAGATTTTTAGAAGACATTGATTCTCCAAATGTGGAAGCAATTTTGGATCCGGTAAACCTGATCAGTGCAGAGCATGTTGCAGATCAGGATGAAGAGATCAATAAAGCATTTCGTCTTTACGGAGATCGTATTTCGGTTGTTCATGTAAAGGATTTCGTGATGAAAGAAGGAAAACCGGAATTTGCCCATGTAGGGGAAGGTCTGTTCCATTATGAACCTTTAATGAAAAACCTGAAAAAAGACAAGCCTTATATTACAATGCTTCTGGAAAATTCCACAAAAGAGCGGTATCATCAGGATGTAGAGTATTTACAAAAAATATACGATGCAGTATAAAAGCCGCTATATGCAGACACACAGTTTTGGGACCGAAAGGTCCCATTTTTGCGTTGTAGAGTAATGGGTAATATGGTATGATACCACAAGAGGATTTTTAAGATCATAAAGGGTCTGTGGGTATTTGCTATGGAAGAAATGTATGTATATAAAAATCAGAAAAAGTTAAGATGGGGCTATACCACCGGTACCTGCGGGACGGCGGCTTCTATGGCAGCGGCTCTTATGCTCCTTGGACAGAAACGGGTGGGTCAGGTGAAAGTCTCTACACCTAAGGGGCTAGACCTGGATCTAGAGATCGAGGAGATCCGTTTTACAAAGGAGCAGGCAGTCTGCGCTGTGCGAAAGGACTCCGGAGATGATCCGGATGTGACCAATGGGATCGCTATCTATTCCAGAGTATCATTTAGGGATGATAAACCGGAGACAGAAGGCTATATCTGGGAAAATGAGGTTATCCGGCTTCATCTTACAGCAGGAGAGGGCGTGGGTATCGTTACAAAGCCGGGACTGGCCTGTGAAGTAGGAAAACCTGCTATTAATCCGGTACCAAGGGAAATGATCTTTACCCATGTGGAAAGAGCCTGCAGACAACATGGATTTCAGGGCAGTCTGCATATTGAAATATTTATTCCTCAGGGAATAGAAATCAGCAAAAAGACCTTTAATCCCCGTATGGGTATCAAAGGCGGTATCTCCCTTTTGGGGACCAGTGGCATGGTAGAGCCTATGAGTGAGAAAGCACTTACCGATACCATACAGTTAGAATTGCATCAGAAACATGTGGCCGGACTTAAAAGCATGATCCTGACACCGGGGAATTATGGGGAAAGCTTTTTACGGGATGAGTTGAATGTAAATCTGGATTACGCTGTAAAGTGCAGTAATTTTATTGGTGACTCTCTGGACATGGCAGTGCAGGAAAATATTGGGGAGGTACTGTTAGTCGGACATGGAGGGAAGCTGATCAAGCTGGCAGCCGGTGTGATGAACACCCATTCTTCTGTAGCAGATGGAAGAATGGAAACTCTGGCAGCCTGGGGTGGTGCCTGCGGTGCAGGACCGGAGCTGATCCGGGAGATTTTAGAGTCCGTTACTGTAGATCAGGGATTAAAACTTTTAGAGACAGTGCCGGGGCTTCGTGAAAAGGTTATGGAACAGGTGGTAAGACGGGCCTGGGAGCATCTGACATTGCGGGCAGGAGAGTCCATGAAGGTAGAATGTATCCTGTTTACCAATGAAAGAGGGATACTGGGAATGTCTCCCGGAGCCATGGACATGTTAAAAAGGATACTGGCCCAGGATATGACGAAACTGGACTGAAAATAAACGAAAATAAATTCCGGAAAGGAAGAGAAATATGGTACACATTGTAGGAGCTGGTCCGGGAGCAGAGGACCTGATCACAGTAAGAGGACTGAGACTTTTAAAACAGGCAGATATCGTTATTTATGCAGGTTCCCTGGTCAATCCAGGTTTATTAAAAGAGACAAAACAGGGGGCTGTGATCTACGACAGCGCAAAAATGACCCTGGAACAGGTTATGGAAGTTATAGAACAGGCATGGAAAGAGCAAAAAGAAGTAGTCCGCCTGCATACAGGAGATCCCTGTCTCTACGGTGCTATCAGAGAGCAGATGGATGCAATGGACAAGCTGGGGATCACTTATGATATCTGTCCGGGAGTCAGCTCTTTCTGTGGCACAGCAGCGGCTTTGCAGATGGAATATACTCTTCCGGGAATATCCCAAAGCGTAATTATTACCAGAATGGCAGGCAGGACACCGGTGCCGGAAAGAGAGAGCATCTGCCAGTTTGCTTCTCATCAGGCAACCATGGTGATCTTTTTAAGTACGGGAATGTTAAAAGAACTGTCAAAGGAATTAATGGCAGGGGGATACAGCCCGGATACGCCGGCTGCTATTGTATACAAGGCAACCTGGCCGGAAGAGAAAACCGTGTGTACCACCGTGGCAGGACTGGCAGAGGCAGCGGATCGTGAACATATTACAAAAACAGCCTTGATCGTAGTTGGAAATACAGTGGCACAAAATGGCTATGACCGGTCAAAACTGTATGATCCGGGATTTACAACAGAATTCCGTATGGCAGAAAGCTCCCACAGCGGGAAAATAGTTTCGGCTGTGCCGGAAATAGCAGCATCAGGAAAACTCTACGTAGTAGGTATGGGACCGGGTTCCTTAGATGGAATGACAAAAGAAGCGTTTAAAGCCATTGGAGACTGCCAGGTGATCGCTGGATATACGGTATATGCGGACCTTGTAAAGCCCTATTTCCCGGACAAAGAATATCTTACCACGCCTATGACAAAAGAGGAGGCACGGTGCCGTATGGCTTTTGAATGCTGTATGGAAGGCAAAGATACAGCCATGATCTGCAGTGGGGACAGCGGTGTTTACGGTATGGCAGGTCTGATCCTGGAGCTGTCAGCACAGTATCCGGGAGTAGAGATCAAGATGATACCCGGGGTTACAGCTGCCTGTGCCGGTGCTGCAGGCCTTGGAGCACCGTTGACTCATGATTTTGCAGTGGTCAGCTTAAGTGACCGTTTAACACCCATAGAAATGATCTGGGAGCGCATAGAAAAGGCAGCCCAGGCAGATTTTGTTATCTGCTTATATAATCCCCGCAGCAAAGGCAGACCGGACTATTTAAAGCAGGCCTGTGAGCGGATCATGAAATACCGTTCACCGGAAACAGTCTGCGGTGTAGCTTCCTGTATTGGAAGAGATGGGGAAGAGATGAAGGTAATATCTTTAAAAGAACTGGCTGATTATCCGGCGGATATGTTTACGACAGTATTCATTGGAAAAACCAGTACTGTAAAGATCGGCAAATGGATGGTGACACCAAGAGGCTATCTGCAAAAGAAGGAGAAATAACATGGCAAAAAAGCATGTGATCCTCTTTGCGGGAACAACAGAAGGGCGGATACTGGCTAACTGGCTGGACGAACAGTCAGGTGTTACCGGAATCGTCTGCGTGGCAACGGAATACGGTGCAGAGCTTCTGGAAGAAGAAATGTCTTTAAAGCATTTAACGGTACACTGCGGTCGCCTGGACGAGGGTGCGATGGAAGCTTTTTTGAAAAAAGAGAGCCCGTCTCTAGTGATCGATGCCACCCATCTCTATGCCCAGGTGGTGACTGCCAATATTCGGAAAGCCTGTGAAAAATATCCGGATATCTGCCTTCTGCGCTGCCTGCGAAAAGAAAGTGAAGATGAGGCAAAAGATAGCAAAGGCGATAAAAATGGCATTATCCATGTGAAAAATACAGCAGAGGCAGTCCGGTATCTTTCTGAAAAAGAAGGAAATATCTTCCTCACTACAGGAAGCAAGGAACTAGTTCTGTGGCAGGAACTTCCGGGACATTTAGAACGGATTTTTGCAAGAGTCCTTCCTGTGGAAGCTTCTGTTCATATCTGCAGGGAACTGGGCTACAGCGGAAGACATATCATTGCCATGCAGGGACCGTTTTCAGCGGAAATGAATTATATACAATTGAAGGAATTTCAATGTTCTTATATGGTAACAAAGGACGGGTGAGATACAGGCGGCTATAAAGTAAAGATGCAGGCTGCAAAAAAAGCGGGAGCAACAGCTGTTGTGATCGACCGGCCAAAAGATAAAGGAATGTCCTTAGAGCAGACAAAAGAAGCAGTAAAGGAGTGGATGAAGGATGTCTCAGAATGAATATGAGGAGAGAAAACCCATTATCTATCTTGCAGGGATCGGAATGGGGCAGGATGACCAGCTGACAGGCGAGGTTTTAGACTGCTTAGACCGGGCAGATGCTGTAATGGGAGCCAGAAGGATGTTAGATGCAGCTGCACCTTATACAGAAGGAAAAGCAGTGCTGGCAGCTTATAAGCCCAGTGAAATGGTAAACTGGCTTTCTTCTTTTGAATGGGATGAGGCAGTGCTGGTGCTCTCCGGGGATACCGGCTTTTACAGCGGGGCAGAAGCGGCTTCCAAAGCTTTCCTGCAGGAAGGCTGGGAGGTAGAATATATTCCCGGTGTATCCAGTCTTTCTTATTTCTGCGCCAGACTCGGCAGAAGCTGGCAGAATGTTCACAGTATCAGCAGCCATGGCCGCAGCTGCGACGTAGTTTCCCATATCCGTCATTATGAAGACTGTTTTATCTTACTGGGAGGAAAGGGCAGTGTTTCTGCTCTTTGCAGGGAACTGGTAAGTAATGGACTTGGAAATGTGAAAATATGGGCTGGAGAAAATTTCTCATACGAAACAGAACGTATTCTCTGCGAAGCTACCCCTGCAGAATTGCTGATGGAAGAGGAGAAGAGGCCCTTTGGAAGTCTTGCCTGCGTTATTGTGAAAAATCCTCACGCAGAAGAGATGAGAATTTATCTCACAAAGCACCCGAAAGACGAAGATTTCATCCGGGGAAAGGTTCCGATGACCAAGGAAACCATTCGCCGGCTGTCTATAGAGAAACTTTATATCGGTAATCACAGTGTCTGTTATGATATTGGCGCGGGAACGGGCTCTGTATCCGTGGAGATGGGTCTGGCGATCCGAAGAAGCTGTAATGAAGGCAGTGTGTATGCCATTGAGCGGGAACCGGAAGCTTTGGAACTGATCCGGGCAAATGTGCAAAAGTTTCATGGAAACTGGGAAGATATCCACATTGTAGAGGGAGAAGCACCGGAGGCTTTTGAGGGACTTCCGGCACCTACCCATGCTTTTATCGGCGGCAGCGGCGGAAAGATGAAGGAGATCATTGGTACCCTGTTAAACTTAAATCCGGCGGTGCGGATCGTGGCAAATGCCATTACTTTGGAAACTGTATCAGAGATCCTTGCATGTATGAAGGAATATGGGTTTGAAGACGGTGAACTTCTGCAGGTTCAGGTTTCTCCTGTTAAACAGCTTGGCAGCTACCATATGCCAATAGCTCAGAATCCGGTATACATTGCAGTGATGCAGCATCCGGTAAAAGACGATGTGGAGGAGATAGAGTGGCTGGATTCATGATCGCAGCTCCAAGAAGCGGCAGCGGAAAGACTATGGTCACCTGCGGCATCCTGGAACTTTTAAAACGAAAACAGAAAAATCCATTTTCCTATAAATGTGGACCGGACTATATTGACGGGCTGTTTCATCGGAAAGTCCTTGGCATTGAGGGAGGAAACCTGGACAGTTTCTTTGAACAGCCACAGGATATTAGGGAAAAATATGCAGCAGTGTCTGAAACGCATTTTCCAGTAGTGGAAGGCGTAATGGGATATTTTGACGGCTTAGGCGGAGATACAACAGCTGCCAGTTCCTGG
>OGEG01002239.1_pt1 | contig 10441 bp, 9 predicted proteins | sample 1570621 | NCBI WGS metagenome assembly OGEG01 (sample SAMEA2582130, study PRJEB24529) | metagenome | biome: Human gut stool | place: China | collected 2011 | reverse complement strand
ACAAAGACCTCATTGATAAACAGATACGTCACATCTTCCAACACGACTACGAACACAGAAACGTAAAAAATTTCAAACTTATCGGGTGGTTCCTTGCCCTCCTGCTTGGCGGTAACTTCTTCGTTATCCCAGTAAAAAGCATGGATACAGGAAAAAAAGACCACACGGAGTTTATGCTTGCATCAAGGAAATATTATAAACTTTACGACAGTTATAAGATTTTCGATACGAAAACACTCAAACAGCTATAGTGGCGTTTCTCCTGCTGTCTGCGGAGCTTGGGGATTAAGGGGTCCCCAACTAGCGGACGGCAGGAGGGACGGCACGTCACGTTTAGTGTTGCTTACTTGACAATAGCAACACTTTTCAGTCAGGGGGAAAAGTTAAAATGATTTACAACGTAAAAACGATTGAATATTTAGATTCCGTTCAAGTTCGTACATACAGAAAAGCGGTACAGACCAAACCAAAAATCACAACTACAAAGCAAAAAATCAATAACAGAAAAAAAGCAGAGTACGAACGTACCAAAAAACAGATAGACCATTCCATAAAATCATCTGTCAACAGAACCGTCAACCAGATATACGCAATCTCACGGTCTAATAGATGGGAATATTTTATCACATTAACCATAGACCCAAACAAGCTAGACAGTACAGACTTCAACCTTATATCTGAAAAGCTGAACATCTGGACAAACAATCTTAAGAAACGATACGCTCCTGATCTCAAGTACATCTTAGTGCCGGAATTGCACAAAGACAAGTCAAAGTGGCACTTTCACGGACTGTTTGCCAATATCGGCAGTATGCCACTTACGTTCTCAGGCAAGACCTGCATTGGAAAATTTGTCTATGATTATGTGAAGAAACCTTACGCTACCAAAGTCTATAATATACCGCTTTGGAAATACGGCTATTCTACAGCCACAGAGGTAAAAGACACAGCAAAAGCAAGTTCCTACATCACAAAGTACATAACTAAAGATGTTTCAAAAGTCCTTGAAAACCAACACAGATATTTAGCATCCCAGAACAATGACAGGCCTGTGGAACGTGTTTTTAATGTCGATTATGAAACACTCACAAAAATCTACAGTAAGCACTTACCAAACATCAGTTATGTAAGTGACGTAAAAGTAGAAAGTGCAGGACAGGAAATCATCTACATGGAATTTAACAAAGATTCTGCAAGTGATACTGTTATAGGAAACTTACACTTTGAACCATTTGAAACAAAAGTTACACCTGCAAAAATCCCAACAAATGAGGAAATGAAAAAACGTTCACAGGAAAGTGCATCCACGTTTAAGTTACCGGAAAGCAACAAAAAACTCACAGGAAAAGAATACCTTGCAAACCTGCGCAGGTTAAAACAGTTCTTAAAGGACAACCCAGAACAGCAAAAACTTTACAGTGATATGAACATTGATTTCCTGATATTGCAGGCAAAACGTCAGATTATGTTAGAAGAGGAGAAAAAAGAAAATGAGTAAAAATTTGTATATTGATCTTCATGTAATTCAAACACTTCCGCCGAGTTGCGTAAATCGTGATGATACAGGCAGCCCAAAGACAGCAATTTATGGTGGTGTAACCAGAGCGAGGGTTTCAAGTCAGTCCTGGAAACGTGCAATACGCCTTATGTTTGCTGATATGTATACAGAAAAAGAAAAGGGAATTCGAACAAAGAAAATTGTAGATCTGCTTGCAAAGAAAATATCTGAGCTGGATTCGGAAATTCAGAGTACTGAAAAATTGGCAAAAAAGGTATTAGAAGCAGCCGGAATTAAATTAACAGAGAAAAATGGAAAAGTAGAAACAGGAGCTCTGTTTTTTATTAGTGCAAAACAAATTGAAAAACTGGCAGAAAAGGCCATTGCCCATCCGGATGGAAAATTTGAAAAAGAGGATAAAAAAGAATTGCAGGAGGCATTAAAAAACTACCCCTCAGTTGATCTCGCATTGTTTGGCCGCATGGTGGCAGATGAACCTTCCTTGAATTATGATGCGGCGGCACAAGTGGCTCATGCTATATCAACACATGCTGTACATAATGAATATGATTACTTTACGGCTGTTGATGATTGTACATCGGAAGACAATTCCGGGGCAGGACATCTTGGTACGGTAGAATATAATTCATCTACCTTATATCGTTATGCGACTGTGAATGCAGCAGAACTTGTAAGATACTTGGGAGAAGATACTCCGAAAGCAGTTAGAAATTTTGCAGAGGCATTTATCACTAGCATGCCGACAGGAAAACAAAACACATTTGCAAACAGAACACGTCCGGATGCTGTTTATGTGACGGTTCGCAGAGATCAGCCGGTTAATATGGCAGGCGCCTTTGAGAAACCTGTTATCACAAAGGGTGGATATGTGGAGCAATCAATAAAGTCGTTGATTGATTATGCAAAGGAATCTTATGAAGATTATGTAAATGAACCGGAAATGGCATTTGCAGTGGGAAGAGAGTTGGAGCCGCTTGCGGCAACAATGAATCTGACAAAATTATTAGATGAACTGGAAAAACAGGTTTTGAATGATCTGGAAGAGGTGAAGGAATAATGAGTACATTGCTGCTTCGGTTGGCAGCACCACTTCAATCATGGGGAATTGATTCGAAGTTTGATATTCGTCGGACAGGACGGGAACCCAGCAAAAGCGGGGTGATTGGACTTATCTGTGCAGCACTTGGAATCAAGAGAGATGATGATGAGATGGTGAGCCAGTTAGCAACACTACGATTTGGTGTGCGTGTTGATAAAGAGGGGCATTTTGTGCGTGATTTTCACATGGTAAAACCAAAAAAGGGAGAACCATATGTCACAAATCGCTATTATCTTGCGGATGCAGAATTTCTGGTAGGTTTTGAAAGTGTGGATGAAGAACTTTTGAAAAAGATCGAATATGCATTATTGAATCCAGTGTTTCCGTTATATCTGGGACGAAGATCGTGTCCGCCGACCGGAAGATTATGCCTTGGTATCAGAAAATTGGAATTGGAAGAAGCTTTGTTTGAAGAAGAATTTCGGAATGAATCAATTGAAACAGTACGCATAGTGATGGATGCAAAAAAAGGAGAAGACGGAAATATTGTTAAGGATTTACCGATATCCTACAATCCAGAGCACAGAAAACATATGTTTCGAAAAGTGACAGAGAAATATCGAGCGGTGCGAGAACCGCTTCAATGCCATGATCCAATGGCAGAATTGGGGTGATTGGTTTGTATTTAAGCAGAATGACATTGGATGTGACAAAAAGGAAAACATTGCGGGCATTAAGTTCACCAAACTTGTTCCACGGAGCAGTTGAGGCTTCGTTTGATATGACGGAAGCGGTTCGTCAGAGAAATTTATGGAGAATCGATCGACTTAATGGTAATTATTATTTGCTTATTCTGAGCCGGGAAAAACCGGATCTCTCTGAAGCGATAACTCAATTTGCACCGGAAGGTGAAGGATGGGCAACGAAAGAATATGATCCTTTTCTGGAGAAAATCAAAGCTGATTCACGGTGGCATTTTCGCTTGACGGCAAATCCAACATACCAGAAAGCTGCGGGAAAGGATCAAAGAGGCAGAATTTGTGCACATACTACGGCAGATAATCAGCGAAAATGGCTTATAAAACAGGGGGAACTGCATGGCTTTGCAGTGAGTGAAGATTCTTTTGAGATCAGGGAATCTAAATGGTACCACTTTAATAAGACTGCTGGAAAGAATCAGGTTAGTATGCTGTCTGTAACATATGAAGGCATTTTAAAAGTAGTGGATGAAGAGAAAGTACGAAAAGTGCTGACAGATGGTATTGGACGTGAAAAGGCATATGGAGTAGGTCTTATGACACTGGTACATGTAGAGAAGGGAACAGTATGACAAATATTCCTGGAATGATACGGCCGGAAATCCAGATGCTGCCGCAGGTTGCAGATCGTCTGACGTTTCTTTACTTAGAAAGATGTGTACTAAATCGACAAGATAGTGCAATTACAGTTGCAGATGATAGAGGAACAGTTTTTGTACCGGCAGCAGCGATCAGTGTGATTATGTTGGGACCTGGAACGAAGATCACTCATCGCGCGATGGAATTAATTGGAGATGCCGGGGTCACTGTGATATGGGTGGGAGAACATGGGGTACGTTATTATGCATCAGGGCGTCCGCTCACCCACCGTGCAGCTTTATTACAGAGACAGGCAGAATTAGTCAGCAATATGAGAATGCATTTAAATGTTGTCAGGCAGATGTATTGCATGCGATTTCCAAATGAAGATGTTTCCCGCCTCACACTTCAGCAGCTGAGAGGACGAGAGGGAGCAAGAATTCGTGCAGTATATAAAAAAGCATCAAAAGAGTGGAATGTGTCATGGAATGGGCGCGAATACGATCCAGAGGATTTTACAAGTGGAGATCCTGTTAATCAGGCATTATCCGCCGGTCATGCATGTCTTTATGGTCTGGCACATGCGGTAATTGCTGCGTTAGGGTGTTCGCCGGGTTTGGGATTTGTACATGTTGGACATGAAAACTCATTTGTATATGATATTGCAGATTTATATAAGGCAGATATCACGATTCCGTTAGCGTTTGAGGTGGCTGCAACGATCCCCAAGGAAGAAATTCCATCTGTGATGCGGAGAAAAACCAGAGATAAAATGGTAAAAATGAATATTCTGAAACAAATGGTGCATGATATCAAATCTTTGCTTGCCCAAGAAGGAGAAGCTGAAGATTCGGATGCGGTATATTTGTGGGATAACAGAGTTGGGGAAGTTGAGAACGGACGTTCATATGGAGAAGATCTTGAAGAAGGTGAATAATGGTAGTTGTAACACTGACTGATTGCCCACCTAAACTGCGCGGAGATCTTACAAAGTGGCTTATGGAGATCAATACAGGAGTATACGTTGGAAAGGTGAGCGCAAGAATTCGGGAAATGCTTTGGACGCGAATCTGTGAGAATCTGTCGCGGGGACGGGCAACAATGGTGTATAGCACTAATAATGAACAGGGAATGGAATTCTGTGTTCACAACTCAGCCTGGAAACCTATGGATTTTGATGGAATACAATTGGTTATGCGGCCAGAACAGGCACGATGCGAAACAAAAGCGCGTGCAAGCAGGGCAGAAGTTCAGCAAATGCTGATTAAGAAAAAGCAATATAGGGCAAACAAAGAACGACAAGAAGGTTATGTGGTGATAGATCTAGAGACAACAGGATTAAATAGTTCATCAGATGAGATTATTGAGTTGGCGGCGATCAGAATCATTAACCACGAAATTGCAGACCAATTGGAGATTCTAGTAAAAACAGAAAAAGGAGTTCCAAAAGTAATTACTGAACTTACGGGGATTACAGAGGAGATTCTTGAGGAAAAGGGGGTGGTTCTTTCTTCGGCGATGGAGAAGTTCTGTAAATTTATTGGAGAAAGCGCAATAGTGGGACATAATATTGCATTTGATCGCAGCTTTTTAAAGGAGGCTTGTCGAAGAACCAATCGTATGAATCTGAATAATCCATCAAAAGATACATTAGATCTTGCGAGAAGACGAATCGATGATATTGATGATTACAAGCTTCATGCACTGGCAGACTATTTCCAGATAAAAGTTGAAGAGGAACATAGGGCATTAAGTGATTGCATTATGACATTTCAGGTGTTTGAGAAACTAAATGAAATTTAGATGTGGAGATTGGGAAAAGGCTGTAAATATGGGATTTTTTTAGTGTATTCCCCGCGCAAGCGGGGGTGATCCCGCAATATTGGATTTACTCCGAATGGTGAAATTGTATTCCCCGCGCAAGCGGGGGTGATCCCGCCTTGACGCAAGGATCCGCGATCAGCGCAATGTATTCCCCGCGCAAGCGGGGGTGATCCCATTTCCCCGGTTCCGTTCACGAGCCAATCATAGTATTCCCCGCGCAAGCGGGGGTGATCCCTTTTTTGACCGATAACCTCCAAATGGCACCTTGTATTCCCCGCGCAAGCGGGGGTGATCCCTTCTGGGCGATCAGTTCCGCCGGCATTCCGCGGTATTCCCCGCGCAAGCGGGGGTGATCCCTTAACATCTGCCGGGAGTCTGTTGTCACTATGGTATTCCCCGCGCAAGCGGGGGTGATCCCCTGTACGAGTGATTCTAACGTAATCAACTTCTGTATTCCCCGCGCAAGCGGGGGTGATCCTAAGCGTCAAGTTCACTCCACGAATAGAAGAAGGTATTCCCCGCGCAAGCGGGGGTGATCCCAACGAAGTTGACAAAAGAACCGGTGTTACTCCGTATTCCCCGCGCAAGCGGGGGTGATCCTGCAATAGATTTGTTTGCGCAGCTCGTCACTGCGTATTCCCCGCGCAAGCGGGGGTGATCCCACATCGGTCACAGGATATTTTGCAGTAACCTCGTATTCCCCGCGCAAGCGGGGGTGATTCTGTAGGTTCCGGAGTCGTGCAGGCATTAACGCCGTATTCCCCGCGCAAGCGGGGGTGATGCTTTTACTGATCTACCTGGCAATCGAGAAAAACCGTATTCCCCGCGCAAGCGGGGGTGATCCTAAGTAGAAGCGTTCTTTCCATTCCTCCAAGTAGTATTCCCCGCGCAAGCGGGGGTGATCCTGATGCTTATGGAGACCTGTGTGACACAGCTCCGTATTCCCCGCGCAAGCGGGGGTGATCCCGTATTAAAGCATGGGCCTCTAAAAAGAAAAAATCCATCCCCCCATTGCAATTCTCCGCTATTTTGCGCATACTCATAATATGAGTGGATAGATGCAGCCGCTATGTGTTGGGCATTTTGCCTGCCGTAGTAGAACGGGGCACTATCCACTCTTTTATGCTTATGAACAATCAATAGCCCTCACGCGGACTCCCGCAGCAGCCGGATCAGCTCCTCCATCGCCGGAAGTGTCTGTTTTCCTTTCAGCGTAACGATGAAGTAGCTGGTAGTATCATCCGGATTACCGATCCGGAAGCAGCGGACAGGCTTTGGATAGTGGAAATTTTTCATGTACTGGTAGAAGTTGAAAGCGATGCCATAGCCTTCTGCTGCGAGCTGACAGGCAGATTCAAGATTTTCAAGGAGAAAGACCTGTCCCGGTTCGGCGTGATCATAAGCAATGGCAAGGTCTGTGTAGTGTCTGGAGGACTGCTCCGGCTTTTGCAGGATAAAACGTTCCCCGTTAAATTGTTTGAGATCGATCCTTGGACATGGATCTTTCCGGCTTTTCTTTGCCGCGCCCGCACACAGTGGGTGATCGGCGGAGACAACAGCGACCATATAGTCCTCATAGAGAGGACAGTATTCCAGCAACGGATGGCTGGAGGATTCATTGACGATGGCAAAATCAAGCTCTCCGGCAAGCAGATGCCGGATCATCTGCTCAGTGGATTCCTCATATGGGATCAGCTTCACATCCGGGTAGCGGGAGGAAAAGACAGGCAGTGCCTTCGCAAGAAGATAAAGTGTTCTTCTGGGATGGATTCCGAAACGGATCGTTCCCGAAGAGCCACCCATGTATTTTTGAAGCTCATTTTCATAATGGGCTTCTATTTTTATCATTTCTTTTGCATGTTCTAAATAGATCTTTCCGGCCTCGGTTGGGACAAACTGTTTCCCGATCCGGTCGAAAAATCTTGTCCCGGTGCGTTCTTCAAGATTTCCTAAAAATATGCTGAGGGCAGGCGGAGAGATATGCAGGGCTTGCGCCGCATCCTTAATTCCCCTGTGTTTTTCAATTTCGAGCATATAGAGCTGTTCCCGCATATCCATGGCGTTTCGCTGGTCCTTTCCCTGAATAAATATTTGTAATCACGCATAAAAATAAATAATATTAAATAAAACAATAAAAATATTAAACTTGCTTTAATTTTATATCTTGATTATAGTCTAAGAAAGAAAACAAATCAAGGAAGGATTGGAAGTATGAAACCATTAAAAGAAAAAAAGCCTTTTCAGGCGCCGCACACATTTGTGATCCTTGTAGCGCTGATCCTTCTGGCAGTCGCAGCCACTTATGTTGTGCCTGCCGGAGAGTATACCCGGTACACGGATGAGGCGACAAACAGAACCCTCGTGGAAGCGGGGAGCTTCCATTATGTCGAATCTCATCCGGTAAGCTTTTTAACCGTTCCGGCACTGATCTACAGGGCGATCGTAAAGGCGGCAAGCACAGTTACGTTTATCCTTATCATCGGCGGATCCTTTGAGATCATCACGTCAACAGGGATCCTCACAGTTCTCTGTAAGAAGATGGCGAAAGCCTTCCGCGGCCGCGAGTATTTTGTGATCCCTGCATTTCTGCTGTTATTTTCTGTTTTTGGAACAACGATGGGAATGTCTGCCGAGGTCATGATCTTTGTGCCGATCGGAATTGCCCTTGCGGCATCTCTGGGACTTGACAAAGTGACAGGTACCGCAATGATCGCTATGGGCGCCGCATCCGGATTTACAGCCGGAATCCTGAATCCCTTCAATGTCGGTGTTGCTCAGGATATTGCGGAGATCCCGATGTTTTCCGGTATGGGATACCGCATTTTTATTCTCGGAGTTCTTCTGGTGATCGATACGGTCTACATTACCTGGTACGCAAAGCGCGTGAAAGCGGACCCGACAAAGAGTATCATTTACGGAGAGCCTGAGGATCAGGAATTTACTTTCGATGATACAGAAGAAGCGCTGAACCTGACCCATGGTCTGACTCTGGCAGTGATCGTAGCCGGCTTTGCGGTCCTGATCTATGGACTCAGTAAGCTCGGCTGGTATTTTGAGGAGATGTCTGCGATCTTTATCGCGATGGGTGTGCTCTGCGGTATCGTGAACCGCTATAGCCCAAACAAGATCGCCGCTACGTTCGGAAACGGAGCGAAGGGAATCGTTGTGGGAGCTCTGATCGTTGGTATTGCCCGCGGTGTTGAGCTTGCATTATCTGACGCGATGATCCTTGACACCATCGTCCATGCGATCGCAAGTATCGTAAACATTCTTCCGCAGTCCTTAAAAGCCATCGGAATGTTCCTTGCACAGTCACTTGTCAACTGTGTGATCACCTCCGGTACCGGACAGGCCGCGGTTACCATGCCGCTTATGGTACCGGTTGCGGATCTGATCGGTATCACGAGACAGACAGCCGTCCTTGCGTTCCAGCTCGGAGACGGATTTTCAAACTCTGTTCTTCCGACATCCTCTGCGCTGATGGGTTATCTCGTCGTTTCGAAGATCCCGTATGTAAAATGGTTAAAATTTATGATGCCGTTATTCTTGATCTGGACATTCTTCGGATGTCTGTTCATGCTTGGGGCACTCATGATCGGCTATTAAGACGGAGGAAAAGAGAAGATGCAGGATTTTGAAGTGAAGGAGCGTTTAAGAGAACATCTGGAATACCTTTGTTCGTTCGACAAGCTTTCCGGTGAACCCGAGGCATATCGCGCGGTCGAGTATATTCTTGAGGTATTGGAAAAATCCGGGCTTTCCTGCCATGAGGAGGATTTTCCGGCTTATCTGAGCAATCCGGTGAGCAGTGTCCTTATCGCAGATGGTGAGGAGTTCCCATGCCGTCCAAGGTCTTTCTCGGAGAGCACAAAAGGGAGGATCGAGATCCCGCTGATTTACGATCCCGGAACAAAAACAGAAGTCTCCCTTTCAGAACAGAAACGGTTTATGGAAACAGTTGCCGGAAAGCTTGTCCTCGGGTACGGTTTTGATGAGCGTTACGCAAAATTGCTGGAGCAGCATGGAGCGGCCGGGTGGATCCAGATCTGGACCTCCGACGAGGATGCGGTCCATGAGGACACGGTAAGTCCTGTCTGGGGAACTCCGGATATGGACTCATCTCTGTTCCAGTTACGGATGCCGGTGGTCGCCGTCTCAAAGCCCTGTGGGGAGAAACTGATCCGGAAGCTGAAAACATATGAGGCAGAAGGAAAACAGCTTTTTGCGCAGCTTTCCAGCGAGGTGGACACATGCGTAAAAAACGTCGCGCTGCCGATCGCCGAGATCCCGGGAAAGAGCAGGGATTTTGTCCTGCTCTCCGGTCACTATGATACCTGGTACCGTGGCGCTTTTGACAACTGCACGGCAAATGCGCTGGCTCTGGAGCTTGCCCGTTATATGAAAGAACATCAGGATGAGCTGTTTTATTCCCTGCGGATCGCCTGGTGGCCGGGACATTCCAATGGGCGCTATATGGGATCCACCTGGTATTGTGATCACCACTGGGATGAGCTTGAGGAGCACTGCATCGCTCACCTGAATCTTGATCTTCTGGGATCAAAAGGAGCAGACCATACGCTTGCGATCCGGACAGCGGGGCTTGAGGGCGAGGAATGGCTGAAAGAGCAGGTGCGGAAGGTAGATCCGGCGGCGGAAATGATGTTTGGGCGTATCGGGCGGGGAGCGGTTCCGCCGCGCGATGGTGCAGGCTATGTTCCTCGC
>OGEG01002233.1_pt1 | contig 10485 bp, 8 predicted proteins | sample 1570621 | NCBI WGS metagenome assembly OGEG01 (sample SAMEA2582130, study PRJEB24529) | metagenome | biome: Human gut stool | place: China | collected 2011 | reverse complement strand
GTCGCCGCCCGCCCCGTTCTTATGGTTGTTGCCTTTTCCCGATGCCATTATTTCCCGCGTTTGGATAACACTTCGTCGATCAGCCCGTACTCCTTGGCCTCCCGAGCCGACAGCCAATAATCGCGGTCGGCATCCTTTTCGATCTTCTCGATCGGAGCGCCCGAATGGGCCGCAATGATCTCGTACAGCTCCTGCTTGGTCTTGCGGATCTCGCGGGCCGTGATCTCGATGTCCGACGCCTGCCCCTGAGCCCCGCCCAGCGGCTGATGGATCATCACCCGCGAATGAGGCAGCGCCGAGCGCTTGCCCGCAGCACCGGCGGTCAGCAGCACGGCGCCCATCGAAGCGGCCAGTCCCGTACAGATGGTCGCCACATCGGGCTGCACCAGTTGCATCGTATCGTAAATTCCCAGACCGGCCGTCACCGATCCGCCCGGGGAGTTGATATAAATCTGGATGTCCTTTTCCGGGTCGGCCGACTCCAGGAACAGCAGCTGTGCCTGGATGATATTGGCCGCATCGTCGTAAATCGGAGCCCCCAAAAAGATGATGCGATCCATCATCAAACGCGAAAAGACGTCCATCGTCGCCACGTTCAACTGGCGCTCCTCGATGATCGTCGGCGACACGTAGGCCGCGTACTGCGAGCGGAAATCATGCAGTTTCAGACTATTGATACCGCAATGCCGGGTGGCGTATTTTTCAAATTCATTCATAACCGAACAGTTTGCAAGTTAATAAAAAACATCGGAAGCCGGTTCAAAAATTTTTCCGCGACTTGCCTCCGGTCCTACTCGATTTCCCGTACCCGGCCAACACACGATGCAGGCTCGAATCCGGCAAAAACGAGGGAAGAAGCAAAAAACAGAAGTATGACTACTAAACAGACTTTGAGGGAGTGATTGCAAAAATCAAACCCTCAAAGCTCTGATCGGATACCAATTTTCCGCTGTTTCTTAAATCTCCTTGGCCAGTTTTGCGAACTCTTCGGCAGAAACGGCCTTTTCGGTCACCTTGATCTTGGACTTCACGTCCTCGACCACCTTCATCTCATACAGCTTCTCGTAGATCTTCTGTCCCTGCTCGCGGTCCTCGAGAATCTTCTTGGCGTAATTGGCCAGCATATCTTCCGGAGCCGTCGGCAATCCGTATTGAGCGAACTGGGCCTGTGCCAACGCCTTGGCCTCTGCAGTAGCCTCTTCGGGGGTTACCGTAAGGTTATCCTGCTTGATGAAATATTTCTGGAGATAATTCCAAGTGAACAGTTTTACGAAAGCGTCGAAATCCTTCTCGATCTCCTCCTTGGTGAACTTGCCTTCGTTGATGACGTACAGCCAGCGCTTGAGGAACTCGACCGGCATGGTCAGCCCGGCTTTCTTCAACAGGAAATCACGCAACTGCAACGTGAACAGATAGTCGCTCTCGCGGCGCAGCTCTTTCGAAATTTCGGCATCGACGAACGCCTCGAACTCCTCGGCGGTTTTGACGTTGCCCGCAGGAAAAGCCATCTTGAAGAACTCCTCGTTCAGCTCCGGTTCCGCGAACTTGCGGATCTTGGTGATTTCGAGAGAAAATTCGGGTTTGATACCCTCCAATTCGTTCTCCTTGACCTGCAATACGGCGGCACGCTGCGCCGGAGTCTTGTAAAGCTCATTGACATTGACCTGCGTCTTGAACCCGACCTTCTTGCCGATGAAGGGCTTGCGCTCCTCCTCGTTCATCGAAATCAGTCCGACGTAAGCGCCCTCAATCTTCATATCACCGTTGTCGAGCGTCACCTCCAGCGCTTCGTCCGCCGTTACCTTGTCGGTATCCACCAGACGGCCGAAACGACGCAGGAAATTGCTGCGGTAATCGTCGTGCATCTTCTTATCGACCTTGATCGTGTAGTAGGTCATCTTATCTTTCGCCGACAGCTCGAGTTTCACCTCGGGAGCTTCGCCGATCTCGAAGATGAATTCAAATTCGGTCCCGTTCTCGAAATCGAAGTCGCCCTGCTCCTCCGAAGGGATCACGTCACCGACATAATCGATCTTCTGCTCCTGCAGATAGTTGAACGCTGCTTCCGAAGCCTGGCGGTAAGCCTGCTCCGCAAGCACGCCCTTGCCGTACATCTTCTTGATCACGCCCATCGGCACCATACCGGGGCGGAAGCCCGGAATATTGGCCTTGCGTTTGTACTCACGCAGGGATTTTTCGACCGCATCGCCGTAATCCTTCTCGCCTACGGTCACCTTGATGAGCGAGTTATTCTGCTCGCGCTGTTCTCTTACGATATTCATATTTCAGTTGTTTTATACGTTACAGTTCGGGTCGGCAAAAGTACAAAATAATTCATTAGCAAGCAACAAACACCCGATAAATATCTCCGCACCGATCCGTTTTTCTTTCAGGAAGGGCTTCGGAGAAGAGCACCCGGATCGACAGCCCCTCCGATCCGTAATTCGGGTGCCGAAATCGACGTCTTTTCCCGAAAAATAGCTATCTTTGTTGCCTAATTATAATAAGGACATACCGGCTATAAACGGCCAACACCGCAGCCGGACAGAATATAAACAATACGAAATCCAATGACAAAAATCGTATGGATCGGACTGCTGGCGATGACGCTGGCCGCCTGCTCGGGACGCACGAAAACCCTCCGAACGGAAACCCCGGCCGCTACCCCCGCCGCGCCGCGCACCTACACCTACCGGGTCATCGAAAGCTATCCCCATTCGACCGACAGCTACACGCAGGGGCTCCTGTTCGCAGACGGAGTGATGTGGGAAGGTACGGGCGAATACGGACACTCCCGCCTGCAGCGCATCGACCTCGAAACAGGACGCACGGACGTAGTGGCTACGCTGCCCCGCAGCGAATTCGGCGAAGGCATCGCGCTGCTCGACGGCAAGATCTACCAACTGACCTGGGAAAACAACAAAGCCTACGTCTATGACGCGGCAACGGGCCGGCAGCTCCGCACTTTCGCCTATGCGGGCGAAGGATGGGGCCTCACGACCGACGGCGAGCGGCTCTACATGAGCGACGGCAGCGAATACCTGCGCATCCTCGATCCGGAAACCTTTCGGGTGCAACGCAGCGTGCCGGTCACCTTCCGGGGTGCCCCGGTACAACTGCTCAACGAACTGGAGTGGATCGACGGGAAGATCTGGGCCAACGTCTATGTCACCGACCAGATCGTCATCATCGACCCCGCCAGCGGCATCGTCGAAGGGGTCATCGACCTGCGCGGCCTGCTCCCGGACGAAGAGATCGCCCCGGATACCGACGTACTGAACGGCATCGCCTACGACGCGGCCTCGGAACGTATCTTCGTGACAGGCAAAAGATGGAGCAAACTCTTCGAAATCGAAATCATACCCCAATAAAATACCACACGACGTGACAAAAAACCGCGACATACGACACGAACTCGAACACCGCATCCTGCTGCTCGACGGCGGATTCGGCACGATGATACAGCAATACGGCCTGGACGAAGCCGACTACCGGGGCAAGGAGTTCGCCGCGAGCGAAAAACTTCTCAGAGGCTGCAACGACCTGCTGAACCTCACCCGTCCGGAAACAATCCGCGAAATCCACGAGAAATACCTCCAGGCCGGATCGGACGTAATTACGTCCAACACGTTCAACGCCAACTCCATTTCGCTGGCCGACTACGGACTGGCAGCGGAAGCGTACCGCATTAACCGGGTCGGCGCAGCCATCGCCCGCGAAGCGGCGGACGCCTTCACCGCCCGCAATCCGCAGAAGCCCCGCTTCGTGGGCGGCTCGATGGGCCCGACGAGCCATACGCTGTCGATGTCGGCGGACGTGGACAACCCCGGCGCCCGGGCTTTCACTTTCGAACAGCTCTCGCAGGCGTACTACGATCAGGCCCGGGGCCTGATGGACGGCGGCGTCGATCTGCTGATGCTCGAAACCGTCTTCGATGCGCTGAACGCCAAGGCAGCGATCTTCGCCATCGAATCCCTCTTCGCCGAACGCGGCATGCGACTGCCGGTCATCGTCTCCGGCACGCTCACCTCGTCGGGACGCACCCTGGCGGGACAAACCATCGAAGCCTTCTACACCTCCGTCGCACACGCCGAACCGCTGGCCGTGAGCCTCAACTGCTCGTTCGGCGCCAAGGCCCTGCTGCCCTACCTGGAGCGGCTGGCCGCTGTTTCGGAATTCCGCGTGGCGGTCTATCCCAATGCGGGTCTGCCGAACGTCATGGGCGGCTACGACGAGACGCCCGCGATGTTCGCCGCCGACGTAGAGGAATACATGCGGCGCGGCCTGGTCAATCTGGTGGGCGGCTGCTGCGGCACCACGCCCCTGCACATCTTCGAACTGGCGAAGATCGTAAACAACTATGCGCCCCGCCCCCTGCCGCAGCGGCGGCACGTGACCTGCCTGAGCGGGCTGGAACAACTTCGGATCGTACCCGAAGCCAACTTCGTCAATGTCGGCGAGCGCACCAACGTCGCCGGCTCGGCCAAGTTCGCGCGGCTGATCCGCGAAAAGAATTACGAGGAGGCTCTCTCGGTGGCCCGTGCCCAGGTCGAAGCCGGCGCTCAGATCGTCGATGTCTGCATGGACGACGGCCTGATCGACGGTCCCGAAGCCATGCGCGACTTCCTCAACCTGATGGGTTCTGAGCCCGAAATCGCCGCAGTACCCGTCATGATCGACTCTTCGAAATGGGAGGTGCTCGAAACGGGCCTCCGGGTAGTGCAGGGCAAGAGCGTCGTCAATTCCATCTCCCTGAAGGAGGGCAAGCAGGAATTTCTGCACCGCGCCCGCCTCATCCGCCGTTACGGAGCCGCCGCCGTAGTGATGCTCTTCGACGAACAGGGACAGGCAGACACCTATGCCCGCAAGATCGAGGTGGCGCAGCGGGCCTACAAACTCCTCACCGACGACGGATTCCCCGCCGAAGACATCATCTTCGACCCCAACATCCTCGCGGTGGCCACCGGTATCGAAGCCCACGACGCCTACGCCAGGGATTTCATCGAAGCCGTGCGCTGGATCAAGCAAAACCTGCCGCACGCCAAGATTTCGGGCGGCGTGTCGAATCTCTCGTTCGCCTTCCGGGGCAACAACGCCGTGCGCGAGGCCATGCATTCGGTGTTTCTCTACCACGCCATCCAAGCGGGTATGGACATGGCGATCGTCAATCCCCAGATGCTGCAAATCTACAGCGACATCGAACCGGAACTGCTCGAACGAGTCGAGGATGTCATCCTCTGCCGCCGCGCAGACGCAGCCGAACGCCTCACGGAATACGCTTCGCAATTCACCAAAACCGCCGCGACGCAGACGCAGCATACCGACGCCTGGCGCTCGGAGCCGCTCGGCAAGCGCATCGAATACGCCATGCTCAAGGGCGTGGCCGACTACATCGAGCAGGACGCGCTCGAAGGCTACCGCACGCTGGGCTCGCCCCTGGCAGTGATCGACCGGCTGCTGATGCCGGCCATGGAAGTCGTAGGCAATCTGTTCGGGCAGGGCAAAATGTTCCTGCCGCAAGTGGTCAAGACCGCCCGCGTGATGAAAAAAGCCGTCGCCGTACTGACTCCCTACATCGAGCAAGGTTCCGAAGCGAACGCCAAGAGTGCCGGCAAGGTGCTGGTGGCTACCGTGAAAGGCGACGTACACGACATCGGCAAGAACATCGTGGCGGTAGTCATGGCCTGCAACGGCTACACGATCCGCGACCTGGGCGTGATGGTCGAGTGTCCCCGCATCATCGACGAAGCCGTCGCCTGGGGCGCCGACGCGATCTGCCTGAGCGGACTGATTACCCCTTCGCTCGAGGAGATGATCCACGTCTGCGAAGAGCTGGAACGCCGGGGGTTGCAAATTCCCGTACTGATCGGCGGTGCGACCACTTCGGACGTACACACCGCCGTAAAAATAGCTCCGACCTACTCGGGCCCGGTGATCCATGCCGACAACGCCAGCCGCAACAACAAAATCCTCGGCGAACTGCTCGGTCCCGGCCGGGAAGAGTATCTGGCTCGCGTGCGCGAGGAGCAACAGACCCTGCGCGACCAGTACCGCCGCCGCGAGGAGATCCGCACGATCCTACCCTTCGGTCAGGTGCGCAAGCTGCGCGTGCCGAAACCCGCGTCCGAAATCGCTGTTCCGGCCCATACGGGACGGCTGGTGTTTCCGGACATAAGTATCGCCGATGTGGAGCCGCTGATCGACTGGAACTTCTTCTTCCCGGCGTGGGGGCTCAAGGGCCGCGTACCGGAGATCTTCGAAAACCCCGAACACGGCGCCGAAGCCCGCAAGCTCTACGACGACGCGCAAAAGATGCTGGCCCGCATCCGCGAAGAAAAACTCCTCACCCTCCAGGGCGTAGCGGGCATCTTCGCAGCCGTCAGCCGGGGCGACGACATCGTGGTCACCGGCCCGAAAGACAAGAAATACATCCTGCCGATGCTGCGCAGCCAGGCCCCGGTCCGGGAAGCCCAGGCCCGCTGTCTGGCCGATTTCATCGCCGACGAAAAGGCAGGCAGAACCGACTATATCGGGGCCTTCGCCCTCACGGGCGGCATAGGGCTCAAGGAGCTGACCGAAAAGTTCCGCGCGGAGGGCGACGACTACAACGCCATCCTCTCGAAGCTGCTGGCCGACCGCCTGACCGAAGCCCTCTGCGAATGGGTGCATATCTTCATCCGCCGCCAGATGTGGGGTTACGAAACCGGTCCGGCGCTCACACCCGAACAGATCATCCGCAGCAAATACCGGGGTCGGCGCATGGCCTTCGGCTACCCGGCCTGTCCCGACCACTCGCTCAAACGCGAGGTCTTCGACCTGCTGGCCGCCGACAAGACGACCGCCATGCGTCTGAACGACAACTATATGATTACACCTGAGGAGGCGCTCTGCGGCCTGTTCTTCGCCGACGCCGAATATTTCTCCGTCGGCCGAATCGACCGAGAGCAACTGGCCGACTACGCCGCACGCCGCAACATGGACATAGAAACGATCGAAAAACTGATACCCAATAACATCTGATGAATATTACGGATCTCATACAGGGCGCCGTCGCTTCGCGCACGACCCGTTTCGCCTTCGAGCTGCTCCCGCCCCTGAAGGGGGACGGTACGCGCAGCGTCTTCGGAGCCATCGACCCGCTGATGGATTTCAACCCGGCCTACATCAACGTCACCTTCCACCGCGAAGCCCTCAAAGAGGACATCCGCCCCGACGGAAGCCGCGAGTGGCACATCATGCGCCGCCGTCCGGGCACGGTCGGCATCTCGGCCGCGATCCGGCGCAAGTACGACGTGGAGGTGGTTCCCCACCTGATCTGCGGCGGCTGGTCGAAATACGACATCGAGGATTCGCTGATCGACATGGATTTCCTGGGGCTGCACAACGTGCTGGCGCTGCGGGGCGACAAGCGGCAGAACGAACCCCGCTTCGTCCCCTACGCCCAGGGACACGCCCACGCCGCCGACCTGGTGCGCCAGATCCAGGCCATGAACCGGGGAGAATTTATCGACGGCGAAGTCGAGGAGTGCCACCACTCCAAGTTCTCGGTAGGCGTGGCGGGCTATCCCGAAAAGCATTTCGAGGCGGCGAACGCCCAAAGCGACCTCCAGTACCTCAAGGAGAAGGTCGATGCGGGAGCCGACTACATCGTGACCCAGATGTTCTTCGACAACAGCAAGTACTTCGATTTCGTGGAGCGCTGCCGCAAAGCGGGCATCACGGTACCGATCATCCCGGGCATCAAGCCGATCTCGACGCCCAAGCACCTGGAGATCCTGCCCCGCACCTTCAGCGTCAGCCTGCCCGAAGAGCTGGTGAAGGCCGTCCGGGCCTGCGGCGAGGACACACAGGCGGCCCGCGAGGTCGGGATAGAATGGGCGATCCACCAGGCCAAGGAGCTCAAGGCGGCCGAAGTGCCGATCATCCATTTCTACACGATGGGACGCACGGACAACATCCGCAAGATCGCCCGCAACGTATTCTAATTCCGAATAGGGCAAAGTAATTGCTATTAAACGCTTAACCATGACACCCGTAGAGTTTCGCCGCCACCTGCACCGCCACCCGGAGCTTTCGTTCCGCGAAACGGAGAGCGCCCGCTTCATCGCCGAGGCGCTCCGCGAGGCAGGCATCCCCTGCCGTCCGATCGCCGGAACCGGCGTACTGGCCAAAATCGAAGGACGCGGCGACCTGCGGCGAGCCGTCGTGCTGCGAGCCGCCATCGACGCCCTGCCCATCCGCGAACAGAGCGGCGCGGCGTGGAGTTCCGAGAACGACGGAGTGATGCACGCCTGCGGGCACGACATCCACGCAGCGGTGCTCTACGGCACCCTGCTCCGGCTCTCCGCCGAGCGGAATTTCGAGGGTACTCTTTTCGGAATCTTCCAACCCGGAGAGGAATCGAATCCCGGCGGAGCCTCCAAAGTGCTGGCCGAAAACCCCTTCGAAGGCTATACGGTGCTGGCCGTCGTCGGCGAGCACGTCGAACCCGCTTTGGACGCGGGCACGCTGGGCTTCCGCGCGGGCAAGTACATGGCCTCCAACGACGAACTGCGCCTCACGCTCGAAGGCGCGGGCGGCCACGCGGCCATGCGTGCCGAACACCGCGACACGGTGAGCGCCGCCGCACAACTGATCCTGCACCTCACGGCCCTGAACACGCCCGAACGGGTCGTTTCGATCGGCAAGGTCGAAGCTGCGGGCGCTACGAACGTCATCCCGGACCGGGTCTATATGGAGGGAACGATGCGTACCTTCGACGAACGGGAACGGGCCGAAGTGAAACGCAGGATCGAAGAACTCGCCGCCGCGAACGACGCCTCGTACGGCGTACGAACCCGGGTACACTTCACCCCCGGCTACCCGTGCGTGGTCAATGACCCGGAGTTGATCCGGCAGGCCGTCGCACTGGCCGAAACCGAAGGAATTCCCTTTCAAATGCTGCCCCTGCGCATGACTTCCGAAGATTTCGGCTTCTACGGCACCCGCTACCCGGCGATCTTCTACCGCCTGGGCGTCGGTCCCGGAGCCGGAAAACTGCATACATCCACCTTCAATCCCGACGAGGCGGCCATTCCGACCGGCATCCGGTTCATGGAACTCCTCGCCCGTAACTATTTCAACCGATGAATAAACTGAAAAATACGAAGAAGTCGGCCGCATTCGACCGCTCTTCGCTGATCATTAACCTGTTCCGGGAATTCCCGAACAACAAGTTCTCCCTCAAGCATCTGGCTTCGGCCTCGGGCGGCGCCACCAAGGAGGGCCGTCTTCGTACCCGTGAAATCATCACGGAACTGCTCGCCCAGGGCACTATCGAGGAGTGCGGGCAGGAAAAGTACCGTCTCAGCGGCAAGGAGCGTCCCCGTCAGGAGGGCATCGTACAGATGATCTCGACAGGAGCGATGTATATCCGCTCCGAGGAGTTCGAAAACGACGTATATGTCAGCCAGCGCAATTCGCTGAATGCTCTGGACGGCGACCGCGTGGAGTTCGTCATCACCCGCCGCTCCCACGCCGGGTCCCTCGAAGGCGAGATCACCCGCATCGTGGAGCGCAGCCGCAAGCAATACGTGGGCACGGCCGACGTGAGCGACCACGCCATCTTCGTCAAGATGGATCCCCGGCGCATGCCGATGGACGTCTATCTCTCCAAGCGGGACAACCCTAACGTACAGCACGGCGACAAAGTCGTGATCCGCATCACGGACTGGGCGCTGGGTTCCAAAAGCCCCGCCGGAGAGCTGGTCGAGGTATTGGGCCGCGCCGGAGAGAACAATACCGAGATGCACGCCATCCTGGCCGAATACGGCCTGCCCTACCATTTCGAGCAAAAGGTCGAAGATGCGGCCCAGGCCATTCCTTCGACGATCACCAAAGCCGATTATGCCGCCCGGCGCGACTTCCGCAAGATAACGACCTTCACCATCGACCCGGCGGACGCCAAGGACTTCGACGACGCCCTCTCGATCCGCAAGATCGAAGACGGCGTGTGGGAGGGGGGCAGCGTCAGCATGTTCTCCCCGGTGCTGAAGTTCACCCTGTATGAGCGATTCTCTCAGGAGTCCCTGGAGGTGGCGGAGACCATGGAGGTGAACGGAAAGCGGACGTTCGGGTACGATGTGCCCATCGTGTACCGGAGAGCGGCGGACTGATCTCCCGGGAGAAATGCTGATTTTCCGGAAAATCTCTTGACAACGGCCCGGAAGGTTTGTATAATACTTATGTTAAAGCCATAGATTATGGCCCTTAAAGTATCCTGGATTAAGCCGGATACCTCGGAGGGAGGGAAATATAGATGTCTGAGATCCATGTGAAGGACGGCGAGTCCATCGACAGCGCGCTGAAGCGTTTCAAGCGCAGCTGCGCCAAGGCCGGCGTCATCGCGGAAGTGCGGAAGAGAGAGCATTATGAGAGCCCCAGCGTCAAGCGCCGCAAGAAGTCTGAGGCCGCCCGCAAGAACCGCAAGAAGTATTACTAAGAATC
>OGEG01002227.1_pt1 | contig 10536 bp, 7 predicted proteins | sample 1570621 | NCBI WGS metagenome assembly OGEG01 (sample SAMEA2582130, study PRJEB24529) | metagenome | biome: Human gut stool | place: China | collected 2011 | reverse complement strand
GTGAAGCACTGATGCGCACGGTGATCAGAAATGCAAAAATCCTTGTAAAAGAGCCGGAAAATTATGATGCGCGCGCGGAAGTCATGTGGGCTGGAAGTCTTTCCCATAATGGACTGACCGGCTGCGGAACGGATGGTGGTGACTGGGCAACGCACAAATTAGAACACGAGCTTGGTGGAATGTTTGATGTGGCACATGGAGCAGGGCTTGCCGCGATCTGGGGAAGCTGGGCACGCTATGTCTGCGGGGAGCGTATTGAACGATTTGTGCAGTTTGCAGAGCACGTTATGGGTGTGGAGCCGCAGGAGACAGAACAGAAGACGGCAGAGGCAGGCATTGCTGCAATGGAGGATTTTTACCGGGAAATCCATATGCCGACATCATTAACGGAACTTGGCATTGCGCCGACAGAAGAACAGATAAAAGAACTGGCAGAAAAGTGTAATGCGGCAGTCAGAGGCAATCTTGGAAAAGTAAAGCATCTGGATGTGGGAGATATGATCGCAATCTATACGGCAGCAAAATAATATTTTTATAGAAATTCAGGTATAAACACGATAAAAAACAGCATGAGAAAGCCCCTGCAAAACTCGTATCTACAGGTTATGCAGGGGCTTGTATTCTGTAAAAATTATTTTGCTAAAAGCATCATGATCTGATTGCTGCGCTGTACAAATTTTGCCATAGCGTCAACAGACAGCGGCTGGTTGGAAAGCATTGCAAGATCGTAAAGCTGTTCACAGAACATCGGAACATGCTCGGAATCTTTGTGCTCAAAGATATATTTTACAAGTTCATTGTTTGCGTTTAAGGTCAGGGTCTGATCCGCAGCAAACATGTTCGGATCCATGCCGCCCATGCCGTTCATTGCATACATCTTCATCATATCCTGCATACGTCTGCCTTCCTCGGAAAGCGTGATGACAGAAGCGATATCCGCATTTTTCAGCTTCTCAACTTTGACAGTCAGTTTATCGTTGTTTAAAGCTTTTTTAAACACATCCGTCAGGGTATCTGTCTCAGCCTTTAAGTCCTCAGCGGAAGTCTCGTCCTTTAAGGATTCTGTGACATCTGCATCAATACGCATGAATTTATAATGCTCATTGCGCTGCTCAAGCTGTGAGATGAAGGAAGTATCAATGTTGTGGTCTAAGATGACAGCGTCCATGTTCTGCTCTTTGAACATCTTAATGTACTGACCCTGCTGAAGTTTGTCAGTTACATAGTAGATTACCTTGCGCTCATCTTTTTCCTCAGTATTCTCATCTGCTGCATCGGTGCTTTCCTTTTTGATCGGATTGCCGTCAGCATCTAATACCTCAGCTTCATCTTTGTTTTCGTCTTTCTTTTCTTCCTCTTTGACTAAGAGTTCCGGAAGAGTGAGATATTTGTCATCCAGATTCTTGAACAGGATGTAATCGTTCATCTTGTCACAGAACTTGGTATCTTTCAGACAGCCGAATTTGATGAACGGGCTGATGTCGTCCCAGTATTTCTCGTAATTTTCTTTATCCGTCTTGCACATACCGATCAGCTTGTCAGCTACTTTCTTGGTGATGTACTCGGAGATCTTCTTTACAAATCCATCGTTCTGCAGTGCACTTCTGGATACGTTAAGCGGCAGATCCGGGCAGTCGATCACACCTTTTAAGAGCATTAAGAATTCAGGAATGACTTCCTTGATGTTGTCGGCGATAAATACCTGATTGTTGTAAAGTTTGATGGTTCCCTCAATGGAATCATACTCGGTATTGATCTTCGGGAAGTACAGGATACCCTTTAAGTTGAACGGGTAGTCCATGTTCAAGTGGATCCAGAATAACGGCTCCTTGAAATCCTGGAATACCTTACGGTAGAACTCCTTGTACTCTTCGTCTGTGCACTCGTTCGGATGCTTGTTCCAGAGCGGATTTGTATCATTTACCGGAACCGGACGTCTTGCGATCTTATATTTTTCTTTCGCCGGGGAAACCTCAACTGTCTCCTTAGTGCCGTCCTCTTTTTCCTTCTCCTCTGTCTTTGCAGGCTCTACGATCGTCTCGATAATTGTATCTTTATCGGTGAGCTCATCCTTTTCGATCGTGTCATACTGCGGCTCTGCAGTCTCATCGTTTAAGTAGATCTCAACCGGCATGAACGCGCAGTATTTATCAAGGATCTCTCTTGCACGGTACTCGTTTGCGAATTCAGCGCTGTCCTCATTCAGGTACAGGGTGATCACGGTTCCGTGTCCTTCCTTTGTGCCCTCTTTCATATCGAACTCGGTACCGCCCTCAGACTCCCAGTGGACCGGCTTTGCATCCGGCTTGTAGGATAAGGTATCGATCGTTACTTTGTCGGCTACCATGAACGCGGAGTAAAAACCAAGTCCGAAGTGACCGATGATCTGGTCCTCGTTTGCTTTATCTTTGTACTTGTTTAAGAAATCCTGCGCACCGGAAAAAGCGATCTGGTTGATATACTCGTCAACCTCGTCCTCTGTCATTCCAAGACCGTTATCTTCGATCCGGATTGTCTTTTCCTTCGGGTTTACAGTAACCTGAACTTTATAGGTCTCATCATCCGGTGTCTCGTACTCGCCCATCAGGGACAGCTTCTTTAATTTTGTGATGGCATCGCAGCCGTTGCTGACTAACTCACGGTAGAAGATATCGTGATCGGAATACAGCCATTTTTTGATGATCGGGAATATATTCTCACTGTTGATTGAAAGACTTCCACTTTTTGCCATGTTAAACCACTCCTTGTTTCTATTCCTGCGGCGCGGGGGAACTTCTCATAATTCCTTCGGACCGCTGATTTTCATTTATCGTTTTCCAGCTGCTTTTTTAACAGCTGTTCTGTTCAACATGACATATTTTAATACCAGGAAATCAAAATGTCAATAAAATTAGCACTCATTTTTGATGAGTGCTAATAAAATTTTTATAAACTTTTTTCTCTTTCGCCTTTGCTATGGGCGGGTCAGTCAATTTATGATCTCACTTAATTCTCGCTCTCGATCGGAATAAACACTCTTGCAGTCTCCTCCTGCTCATGTTTCTTCCGCTCGTTCTTCGCCGCAGCCACAGCCATCTCGCAGAGTGCCATCTGGGATCCCACCGGAAGTTTTCCGCGGCGGTCCGGCTTCTCGTATGTTCCGTCCGGCTGTAAGACATGGGCTTTTAAGTTGTCCTCAAGCTCCAGCTCCATGTACTTCCGGATCCTGTCTTTCAACTCTTCCCTCAGTACCGGGAACGGGATCTCCACGCGGCGGTCCAGGTTTCTCGGCATCCAGTCGGCGCTTCCCATGTAGATCTCTTCGCTTCCGTCATTCTCGAAGATAAAGATCCGCGCGTGTTCCAGAAATTCCCCGACGATGGAGCGGACTTCAATATTCTCGGAAAGTCCCGGAATTCCTGCCTTCAGACAGCAGATTCCACGGACCACCAGATGGATCTTGACACCAGCGCAGGACGCCTCATATAAGGCCGCGATGATCTCTTTATCACAGAGAGAGTTCATCTTTGCAATAATGGAAGCCGGCTTTCCTGCCCGGGCATTCTTCGTCTCACGCTCAATGAGACGCAGGAATTTTGTTCTCAGCCACAGCGGTGCCACGGAGAGCATATTCCAGTTCAAGGGTTCCGAATAACCGGAAAGCATGTTGAAAACTGCTGTGGCATCCTCACCGATCAGCGGATGACATGTCATGATTCCGCAGTCCGTATAGAGCTTTGCGGTAGAATCGTTGTAGTTACCGGTTCCAAGGTGAACATATCTGCGGATCCCGTCCTCCTCTCTCCGGACCACAAGGGTGATCTTTGAGTGGGTCTTTAAGCCCACAAGACCGTAGATCACATGGCAGCCTGCTTTCTCAAGTTTCTTCGCCCAGATGATGTTGTTCTCCTCATCAAATCTGGCTTTCAGCTCCACAAGTACCGATACCTGTTTTCCGTTCTCCGCCGCTGCCGCCAGAGCTGCGATGATCGGGGAATTTCCGCTGACACGGTAGAGGGTCTGCTTGATCGCCAGCACCTCCGGATCTCTTGCCGCGCTTCTCACAAAATCCACAACCGGATCAAAGGTCTCGTAAGGATGCATCAGGAGAATATCACCTTTCCGGATATTCGTGAAGATATCATCATCATTCATCAGTGCCGGAACCGGCTGAGGCGTATATTTCGGTGTCTTTAAATGGTCGTATCCATCAAGGCCGTACATCTTCATAAGGACCGTCAGATCCAGAGCGCCCGGGATCTCGAAGATGTCTTCCTCGTTGACCTCAAGTTCCCGTTTCAATACCTTGAGGAGTCTCTGATCCGCCTTATCCTCGATCTCCAGACGGATGACCTCGCCCCACTGTCTGCGCTTTAACTGCTTCTCGATCTCCTCGAGAAGATCCACAGCTTCCTCCTCGTCAAGGGAGAAATCGGCGTTTCTCATGATCCTGAACGGGTGGGATGTCACGATATCGTAGTTTAAGAACAGCTGCTGCATGTTCCGTTCGATGATCTCCTCCAGAAAGATCACATTCCGCGTCTCGTTATGGTCCTCATCGGTGGTCACCGGGAGGCTTATGATCCGCGGAAGCACCGCCGGAACCTGTACCATGGCAAATTCCAGTTCCTCATCGCCGTCTTTTTTCTTCAGCAGTGCCGCGATATTTAAGGATTTATTCCGGACAAGGGGGAACGGTCTCGAGGAGTCCACCGCCATCGGGGTGAGTACTGGGTAAACCTCCTCCCTGAAATACCGGTCCACAAACTCTCCCTGTTCCGGTGTCAGGTCCTCATGGCACTCGATCAGATTTAATCCGTTATTTCTGAGTGCCGGAAGCAGGGACCGGTTGTAGGTATTATACTGCTGAACCACCAGTTCATGGGTCCGGACGCTGATCTTATCCAACTGTTCCTGAGCCGTCATTCCGGCAATATCCGGTTTTTTATATCCGGCATGGACCATGTCCTTTAAGGAGGCCACGCGGACCATGAAAAACTCATCCAGATTTGATGCCGTGATGCTTAAGAATTTTAAACGGTCAAAGAGTGGGTTGGTCTTATCTCTGGCTTCCTCCAGTACACGGCAGTCAAACTCCAGCCAGCTCAGTTCTCGGTTTACATAATTATTAGGATCCTGAAAATACTCTATTCCCTGTTCTTTTCCTTTTTTGGCCTTCTGTGCATTGTCTTTTTTTTCTTCTTTTTTCATCTTTCTTTACCGCCTCCCTGAATGCGTTGGTTCCGGTCAGACCTGACTATACATACTTTTTATGGCGAAGCACCGGCCGAATTCCAAAAATTTCCTCAAAGAACGCTGCTTTCTGCTCAAAGGAAACAGCCTCCAGTGTAATATCGCCGTGATAATCTGTCGTGATGATCAGGTTCTGATCCTTCACGGTCATCCGGCAGTCCGCGAGCTTTGCACTGTGTCCGCGGTCCATGGAATTCGCCAGACGCAGCATTGCTGTGAGCTTTGCGATCAGAAGCATGACCTCGTTCTGCCCGCTGAAGCTGTCCGTCACTTCATCTAATTCTGTCTCCATCCGAACCATATTGTAATCGAAATCCCGGATATTATAGCGGACCACATTTGCGATGATCTCCCGCTCCAAATGGGAGATACCGATGATCTCCGTGGACATGATGATGTTGTAAGCGCACTCATTGGAATTCCGGACACTGATAAACTTTCCGCAGGCATGGATCAGCACCGCGATCTGCAAAAGCAGGCGCTCTCTCTGCCCCATTCCGTGGTATTTCCGCATTGTATCGAAGATCTGGAGCACATATTTCTCGACAGTCTCCGTGTGCCGGCTTAAGCACTGGTAGCGTTTTGCCATGGAACGGGAAGTGCTGATAATATCGTTATCAAAATTGTGCCGGAATTTTATAAGCTTCTTGTCCGCCGCGAACTCCGCCGCGATCCCGTCACAGAGCCGTACCCCGGGGATCCAGATCATCTCTGCCCCCGTCATCTCAAGAAACTTCTTATAGATCACCGCGCATGGCATAAGTAAGGAAGCGTACTCCCGGTTCACCCCGAAATGCTCCTCCATCTGCTCTTCATTCATCGTGCTCAGGCGGGTGTAAAACTCTTCAAACTGCTCTCTCGTGATCCTCGAAAGCGGCTTTCCGTCTTCCTCGTACCGGAACAGATACAGGATGTTCTCACCGATCCCGATCAGATGCTTGATCTTCCGCTCCTTTAAATACATTTTTTTATAGTTCTGGAGTTCATTGTCCACCATCTCATCAATAAGCTCCCGGTACTGTTCCATCGTCGTATCGACCTCTTCCAGAGTACCGCGGATCCTCAGAACACCTAACGGCAGATTTTCCGTATTCACCAGAAGGTTTTTATCAAACATGGATATCTGCATGCTGCCGAATCCCACGTCCACGATCGCGGTTCCCTGCTGGATATTCTCATCAAACTCGTCATCGGACACCGCGATAGCCTTGTAGCCCAGAAACCGCTGTTCCGAGTTGCTGATGATCCGTACCTGGATCCCGGTTCGGACACGGATCTGATCCAGAACGATCCTGTTGTTTCTCGCCTCGCGCATCGCACTTGTGGCGTAGGCACGGTATTCCGTGACTTTATAGGATTTCATGATCCTCGCGAAATCCGCAAGCACATCGCAAAGCTCCTCCACCATCTCATAGCTGATCTTTCCGTTATTGTAGGTATCTTTTCCCAGCGCAGTGACGTGACGGATCTGATCCAGTTTTCGGATCTTGTTGCGGTTTGAGATCTCATAGATCCCCATCTCCACCTCAAAGGATCCCACATCGATGGCTGCAAATGTAAGGGCTGCCATGTTTTTTCCTCCTTGCTCTGTGCACGACGATCGCCGGACCCGTTTTGTGTCCGCCATATCGTCTGCATCAAATATCTGTTGATATAAGAATCGGTCCGGATTTTACCGGACCGTATCTCTCTAATAATTACCTAAAATTCTCATGACGGAAGCTTCCGCAGCAAGACCGGTCAGCGCGTTTCTCACTCCCGCATCGCTTAAATTTCCTTCGAAATCCACGAAGAACCGGTACTCGAAGCTCTTTTCCGGAATCGGTCTGGATTCGATCATCGTCATATTGACATTGTTGAAAATGAAGTTTCCAAGGATGTTGTAGAGGGAACCGCTCTTGTGCGGGATCTCAAAGGCCACGCTGATCTTTCCGGCGGTCTTTGCGTACACCGGCTCTTTTCCAAGGATCAGAAATCTCGTCGTATTTCCCTTTACATTGTTGATCTCCTTTGCGAGGATCTCCATTCCATAGAGTTCTCCCGCTGTACGGCTTGCGACAGCCGCCTGGGACGGATCCTTCTTCTCCATGACCTTCTTTGCAGCCACAGCCGTGTTTAAGACAGCGATCTGTTTCCAGTCTTTATGGACGGACAGGAAATCAGAGCTCTGGGCCAGAGCCTGGGCATGGGAGTAAACGGTCCTGATATCGGAGAGCTTCGCTCCCGGAACGCCGAGCAGCATATGGGCAACCGGGACATAGACCTCGCCGACTATGTAATTCTTGTACTTTAAGAGCAGGTCGTAATTATTGATCACGAAACCTGCAGTGGAATTCTCGATGGGAAGTACCGCATAATCAGCGCATCCCTCTTCCACCTCGCGCATCGTGTCCTCGAACTCCGGAACATGGTAAAAATCCGCGTCCTCGCCGAAATATAACTTCGCGGCGGCATGGCTGTAAGCGCCCTCGACGCCCTGGAAGACGATCTTTTTATTCTTCTTCCCGATGGTCTCCACTTCCGTAAATCCGGTGTCCATTCCCATTCCGTGGGCGGATAACAGGCTGTACTGGTATCTGCGGCTGACGGACATTAATTGGGAAAAGATCTCCTTTACCGCCTCTTTATTGAACTCACTGTGGGCCAGCTCCTGGACCGCTGCAATCTTCTGTGCCTCTCTCGTCGCGTCGTAAACAGCTTTTCCGGTTCCGATCTTATATTCCGCAACATCTCCGCATACGGACATGCGCTCCTCAAACAGACGGACAATCTCTTTATCGATCACGTCCAGCTTGTCCCTGCATTCTTTTAAGTCAAGATTTTTCATATATTTTATGCCTCTGCTTTCTGTCATTCCTCTGTCTGCATTTCCTTCAGCATTCCGATCAGCACGTTTCTTGTATACGCACCGGGATGTTTCCGATCTTCGGCTTCCAATTCTTTTACATAGAACGGTTTTCCGTAGTAGATCGTAATATGGGACGGGGTGATAAACGGAAAGTGTTTTTCCAGCACCTCCGCCGTTCCCGTCATTGCCACCGGGATAACCGGGCAGCCGGATTTCTCCGCAATCTTTAAGCTTCCCTCTTTAAACGGAAGAAGCTCTGTGATATCGTCGTTCGTATTTCTCGTTCCTTCCGGGAAGATCCAGATGGAAACGCCGTTTTTCACTTTTTCGATTCCCTGAAGGATCGTCTTTAAACCTTCTTTAATGTTTTTTCTGTCTAAGAACAGGCAATTCGCGTTCACCATCCAGGGGCGTAAGAGCGGAATCTTTTCCATCTCCTTTTTCGCCACAAATCCGAGCAGCGTCGGGACTGTTGTATAACCGGTCAGAATGTCAAAATAGCTTCTGTGATTTCCCACATAGAGGACTGCCGTGTCTTCCGGTATATTTTCCGCGCCCTTCACCGTCACGGTCACGCCTGCAAGCTTTAAAAGCAGGCCGAACACGGAACGTACCATTTTGATCGTCTCCAGATCCCGCGCGTGGGGATCCTTTTTCCCAAGTGATACCTGTGCCACAAGGAACGGATAGCTGAAGATCAAAAATCCCACCAGTGTGAACAGGACAAGTAATAATCTTATCATAAGTAACAAACCTCCCATATTTTCTTTAACAGTAAAGGTGCTCTCTTACGGTCAGCACAACAGGTGTGCCGGCCTATTGAACAGTTACCTTTCATACACTTTAAAGAGTTACAGTGATGAGGTCCATGACTTATATTATATTAAATAAACCTCTTATTTGCAACTCAAATACACCTCGAATCCATCTAAAATCCAGTTCAAATCTGTCTAAACATTGACTCTCCTGCTGCCGGATCTCTGGAAAAGATCTCCTCTTTTCCTCCTGTCAGATATTCAAAGAGAAGTCCTGTCATGAACCAGAACGGAGCAAAATCCAGCCGGATCACGCCGTCAACGCTCAGCATCCGCCCGGTGTAATCCCACGGACATATCCCAAGGCTTTTCAAGAATGTTCCCGTGAGGTATTCTGCGAAAAAGATCAGGACCATGTCCAGGATCCCATGTCGGAAGATCCTGTCCTTTACCGCGATCTGTCCCCGGTCTCCGATCCAACTGTCCACCCATTTCCCGATGGGCCCCAAAAGGATTCCCATTCCATATATCGGGAACATGTATATTGATGTCTTTCCCATGAATTTCATATCTCCAGCCGCAAAGCCTTCCACGGAAGTCAAAAGAATCTCAAGTCCCCATCCCGTCAGACCGCAGAGCATAAAATTCCTGACCCATTGTCTCCATCCGCCGCCGGAGCTTTTTTTTACTGCAATTTTCTGATTTCTGTTTTTCTGCTTCCATCTGTTCATGAAACCAGTATCTGTGATTCTCCGATCCGCTATGCAGCCTTTTCCACGGTGCTTTTTTCCACTTTGATTTTTCTGCGGCTCATGCCCTGGAAAGCCAGGATCGGCCGCTTACTCTATACATACTGATTTTTTTCCGGATCGTACTCATAATCGATCGACGCGAGTTTCTCATCCATGTCTTTCCTGTCTAGACAAAGCGACCTGCACAACTCGTCCATGTCCGGGTAATTGTCCCGCAACTGCGTGTTGATATAGCTTAACAGCATGACCAGATCTTTCGGTATGTTCACCATCTCTCCCCTTTCCCGGATGATTCTTTCTTTCCAAACCATCCGCCGTCTTTACTTTCTGAAGCCTCCTATGTTATACTATAAACCATATGTGAGATGATTGCAAACGAAAGGGGATTTTTAAATCATGAAACACCTTCTGCTGCTCGGAACGGGGGGAACGATTGCCTGCAAGAGAGGAGAAAACGGTCTGACACCGCTTCTTACCGGCGACGAACTGTTATCTTATGTACCGGATGCAAAAAAATTCTGTGAGGTGGAGACTGTGCAGGTCTTAAACATCGACAGCACAAACATGCATCCGAAACACTGGCTGAAACTTGCTCAGGTTCTGGAAGAAAACTACGACAATTATGACGGCTTTGTGATCTGCCACGGAACGGATACAATGGCTTACACAGCTGCCGCCATGTCCTATCTTGTCCAGCACTCCAGCAAGCCCATCGTGATCACCGGTGCCCAGAAACCGATCGATCTTGACGTGACAGATGCACGGACAAACCTTCTCGACAGCCTGCGCTTCGCTTCTTCGGATCGTGCTCATGGCGTAACCATCGTCTTTGACGGAAAGGTCATTGCCGGAACCCGTGGAAAAAAGGAACGCAGCAAGAGCTACAATGCTTTTTCCAGCATTAATTTCCCGTATCTGTCCGTGATCCAGGACGAGCATATTCTATATT
>OGEG01002226.1_pt1 | contig 10539 bp, 10 predicted proteins | sample 1570621 | NCBI WGS metagenome assembly OGEG01 (sample SAMEA2582130, study PRJEB24529) | metagenome | biome: Human gut stool | place: China | collected 2011 | reverse complement strand
TTCTTTAATACGATTCAATGATAGAGAAACTGATTGTTCTTGAGGATATTGACCCGGTTATTTTTTACGGCGTAAACAACGCCAATATACAGTTAATTAAAGCTTTATATCCGAAGCTACGCATCGTTGCCCGCGGCAATGTCATCAAAGTGCTGGGCGATGAGGAGGAAATGTGTGCCTTCGAAGAAAATATCACCAAACTCGAAAAATACTGTGCCGAATATAATTCGCTGAAAGAGGAAGTCATCATCGACATTATAAAAGGGAATGCTCCGCAAGCGGAACAGACCGGAAACGTAATTGTTTTCAGCGTTACCGGCAAGCCCATTATCCCACGAAGCGAGAACCAGCTGAAACTGGTGGAAGGCTTTGCCAAAAACGATATGGTATTCGCGATCGGACCCGCCGGCATTGTATATCGGAAGTTAGGGAAAGACATATACCGCCATAGCCCTCGCCGTCCGTGCGCTGAAAAACAAAGAGATCAAAAAGATTATCCTCAGCCGCCCCGCTGTAGAAGCCGGAGAAAAACTCGGTTTCCTGCCCGGCGATATGAAAGATAAGATCGATCCGTATCTGCAACCATTATATGATGCTCTGCAGGACATGATCCCCGCTGCCAAGTTAAAGGAATACATGGAATTGAACATTATTCAGATTGCTCCGTTAGCATTTATGCGTGGACGTACACTGAATGACGCAGTCGTAATCTTGGACGAAGCGCAGAATACCACTGCACAACAAATCAAAATGTTCCTCACCCGTATGGGTATGAATACCAAAATGATCGTTACGGGAGATATGACTCAAATTGACCTCCCCGCCTCACAAACTTCGGGACTGGTGCAAGCACTCCGCATCCTGAAAGGGGTAAAGGGAATCAGCTTTGTAGAATTGAACAAAAAAGATATTGTACGCCATAAACTGGTGGAACGCATCGTAGATGCTTACGAAAAATTCGACAAGGAGGCGAAAGCCGAAAGGGAGAAACGAAAGAATGAACAACTGGTTATCAACGGCGAACGACCGGTGAAACAGGTCAACAACTAGTCGTTTCTGTGATTTGTAACTTGTAATTTGTAATTATAATAAAACAATGAAAGCATTAACAAAAACAGATTTCAACTTTCCGGGACAAAAAAGCGTGTACCACGGAAAAGTGCGCGATGTGTACAACATCAACGGCGAAAAACTCGTCATGGTAGCAACCGACCGTATTTCGGCTTTTGACGTAGTACTGCCTGAAGGTATTCCTTACAAAGGACAAATGCTGAACCAGATTGCAGCTAAATTCCTCGATGCCACTACTGACATCTGTCCGAACTGGAAACTGGCTACTCCAGACCCCATGGTTACCGTTGGAGTATTGTGCGAAGGTTTTCCGGTAGAAATGATTGTACGCGGTTATCTGTGCGGTAGCGCATGGCGTGCTTACAAAAGCGGCGTACGCGAAATTTGCGGTGTGAAACTACCGGACGGAATGCGCGAGAACCAGAAATTCCCGGAACCGATCGTTACCCCGACGACGAAAGCAGAAATGGGACTTCATGACGAAGACATCTCTAAAGAAGAAATCCTGAAACAAGGACTGGCTACTCCCGAAGAATACGAAATTCTCGAAAAATATACGCTGGCTCTCTTCAAACGCGGAACTGAAATCGCAGCAGAACGCGGACTGATCCTTGTAGATACTAAATACGAATTCGGCAAGCACAACGGCACAATCTACCTTATGGACGAAATCCATACTCCGGACTCCAGCCGTTATTTCTACGCTGAAGGTTATCAGGAGCGTTTCGAAAAAGGTGAGGCCCAGAAACAACTTTCCAAAGAATTCGTCCGCGAATGGTTAATGGAAAATGGCTTCCAGGGTAAAGACGGTCAGAAAGTACCGGAAATGACTCCGGCTATCGTACAAAGCATCAGCGACCGTTACATCGAATTGTTCGAAAACATCACCGGTGAGAAATTTGTGAAAGAAGATACCAGCAACATCGCTGAACGTATCGAAAAGAACGTAATGGATTTCTTGACAAAATAAGAATGGACTACCCACAACAACATATCAAGCCTTACAACGAGGAAGGCAAAAAGACCGAGCAGGTGGAACGTATGTTCGATAATATCGCACATGCTTACGACAAACTGAACCATACCTTGTCTTTAGGTATCGACCGCAGCTGGCGTCGCAAAGCCATTGCCTGGCTCCGTCCTTTCCATCCGCAACGTATGATGGATGTGGCTACTGGTACGGGGGATTTCGCTATCCTTGCCTGCCGCAAACTGCAACCTGCCGAACTGATCGGCACGGACATCTCGGAAGGCATGATGAACGTGGGTCGTGAAAAAGTAAAGAAGGAAGGACTCTCGGACAAAATTTCTTTTGCCCGGGAGGACTGTACTTCACTCTCTTTTGCCGATAATGACTTTGACGCTATTACCGTTGCCTTCGGTATCCGCAACTTCGAAGATCTCGACAAAGGGCTCTCCGAAATGTGCCGTGTACTGAAACCGGGCGGACATCTCGTTATCCTGGAGCTGACTACTCCGGACCGTTTCCCGATGAAGCAATTATTTTCCATTTATTCCAAAGCCGTCATTCCGTTATTAGGCAAACTTCTCTCCAAAGACAACAGCGCATACCGTTATCTGCCGGACACAATCAAAGTCTTTCCGCAAGGAGAAATAATGAAAGGTGTCATCTCACGAGCCGGATTCAGCGAAGTAAACTTCCGGCGGCTGACATTTGGTATCTGCACGCTTTACACCGCGACAAAATAATGAGTTATTATGAATGGTTAATTTAATTCTTTCGTGTTATGGAAAAATATGGTTTAATCGGCTACCCTCTAAGACATTCATTCTCCATCGGATACTTTAACGAGAAGTTCAAATCCGAAGGTATCAACGCAGAATATGTGAACTTCGAGATTCCTCAAATCAATGATTTTATGGAAGTTATCGAGGAGAATCCCAATTTGCGAGGTCTCAATGTCACTATCCCTTACAAAGAGCAGGTGATCCCCTTCCTGAACGAGCTTGATCCGGATACCGCAAAAATAGGTGCTGTCAATGTAATCAAGATTATCCGCCAACAGAAAGGAAAAGTTAAACTGATCGGCTATAACTCCGACATCATAGGATTTACCCAGTCCATTCAACCGTTATTACAGGCTCATCACAAGAAAGCGTTAATTCTGGGAACCGGCGGTGCTTCCAAAGCTGTCTACCACGGACTCAAAAACCTGGGAATCGAAAGTGTTTTCGTTTCGCGTACTCACAAAGCGGACGGAATGCTTACTTACGAGGAGCTGACTCCTGAAATTATGGCCGAATATACAGTTATTGTCAACTGTACTCCCGTAGGTATGTTTCCCAAAGTAGATTTCTGCCCGAATATCCCCTATGAGCTATTGACTCCAAACCATTTGCTCTACGATTTGTTATATAATCCGAACGTCACCCTCTTCATGAAAAAAGGAGAAGCACAAGGCGCTGTTGTCAAAAACGGCCTGGAAATGCTGCTGCTTCAGGCATTTGCCGCCTGGGAAATCTGGAACCGGTAGCCGGCGGAATGTCTCTCCCGAGTTCTCATGCGGAAGGTAAATAACAGGACGTGATTTCCTGACAGACAAAGAGATTATTTATAAATTGGGATAAGTTATGAGAAAGAGAATTATTTATGTCATTATCATTGTCGTGCTGCTGTTGACCGGTTGCACAATCGGCGGGAGTTTCTATATGTTGAATTTCTCTCTGACCCCGGATGCCAAGATATTGTCTAAAGATGCTGACTCTTATCCCTATATGTACAGAAACTATCCATTCCTCCGCCCATGGGTGGATAGTTTGCGCCAAGCGGACGCACTCAAAGATACTTTTATTATCAATCCGCACGGTATCCAGCTTCATGCATATTATGTTGCCGCCCCTAAACCGACCGACAAGACGGCAGTGATCGTTCACGGATATACGGATAACGCCATTCGTATGTTTATGATCGGGTATTTGTACAACCGTGATTTGGGCTATAACATTCTGCTCCCCGACCTTCAACATCAGGGCGAGAGCGAAGGGCGTGCCATTCAAATGGGGTGGAAAGACCGTTTTGACGTACTCCAATGGATGAACATTGCCAACAAGATTTTTGGAGACAGCACTCAAATGGCGGTGCACGGTATTTCAATGGGAGGTGCGACCACCATGATGGTGTCCGGTGAGGAACAGCAGCCTTTTGTCAAATGCTTTGTGGAAGATTGCGGCTATACCAGCGTATGGGATGAGTTCTCGCATGAACTGAAATCTTCCTTCTTTCTTCCTCCTTTCCCACTGATGTATACCACAAGCTGGCTATGTGAGAAAAAATACGGGTGGAACTTCAAAGAGGCTTCCTCATTGAAGCAGGTGGCGAAATGCAAGTTACCGATGTTGTTTATCCATGGAGACAAAGACACGTATGTGCCCACCTGGATGGTGTACCCGCTTTATGAAGCAAAACCAGAGCCTAAAGAACTTTGGATTGTATCGGGGGCTGCTCATGCCGTTTCATACCAGGAGAATAAACAGGAGTACACCGATAAAGTCCGTGACTTCGTCGGGCGATACATTCATTAAACCTATTATAACAAAGAGTTTTAAAACCATAACAGAAAAAGTTTCTATCTTTGCAAATGTAAAACAACTGTTATGAAATCAATATTCACATTTATAATTGCCGCCTTTTTACTGTTTCCTCTGCAAGCTCAGGAGAAAGTATACACGGTAGATAATCTTCCCAAAGTCCACCTGCAAAACAAGATGCAATATGTTTGTAATCCGGCGGGAATACTGTCGCAAGCGGCTTGTGACAGCATAGATGCCATGCTATATGCATTGGAACAGCAGACGGGCATTGAAACGGTGGTTGCCGTAGTTCCCTCTATCGGGGAGACAGACTGTTTCGACTTTTGCCACCAACTGCTGAATAAATGGGGTGTAGGAAAGAAAGATAAAAACAATGGTCTGGTTATTTTATTAGTTACCGACCAACGTTGTATTCAATTTTATACCGGCTACGGCTTGGAAGGTGTGCTTCCGGATGCAATCTGCAAAAGGATTCAAACGAAATATATGATTCCTTATCTGAAAGATGGGAACTGGGACGCAGGAATGGTGGCAGGTTTGAAAGCAACTTGTCAACGGCTCGACGGTTCTATGGAGAATGATTCTCTGGCGGAATCCGGAGATGGAGGTTCATTTGATTTCTTCCTCGCTCTTTTCTGCTTCTTCGCTATCGGCGGGGGACTCGCCTTTTTTGCAGCACGGAAACAAAGCCGTTGCCCGAATTGCGGGAAACACCAATTACAAAGAAGCGGAAGCAGGCTTGTTTCCCGAATCAACGGAGTGAAGACCGAAGATATTACTTATACGTGCAGGAACTGCGGACATACGCTCGTGCGTCGCCACCAAAGTTATGACAATGATTATCACCATCGGGGTGGCGGCGGAGGAGGTCCGTTTATCGGTGGCTTCGGAGGAGGTCGAGGCTTCGGAGGAGGCGGAGGTTTTAGCGGCGGCAGCTTCGGAGGAGGAATGGGCGGAGGCGGCGGTGCCGGCTCCCGGTTCTAAAACTAGAAACAATCAGATTATCAATTTCAATAAAAAAACAAGAAACATGAAAAAGTCAATTATCATCATCTTAGCCGTTGTGGCTATCCTTGTTATATGGGCAGTAAGTGTATATAACGGTCTGGTTACTATGGACGAGAATGTTACCGGTCAATGGGCAAATGTAGAAACTCAATACCAACGTCGTGCAGACTTGATTCCGAATCTGGTAAATACCGTAAAAGGATATGCAACGCACGAAAAAGAGACTTTGGAAGGAGTTGTCGCAGCACGCAGCCAAGCGACCCAAATCAAAGTGGATGCCGAAGACCTGACTCCGGAGAAGCTGGCAGAATATCAGAAAGCACAGGGTGCCGTAACTTCAGCACTAGGTAAGTTGCTGGCTATCACGGAAAACTATCCCGACCTGAAGGCCAACCAGAACTTCCTTGAGCTGCAAGCCCAACTGGAAGGAACGGAAAACCGTATCAACGTAGCACGCAAAAACTTCAACGATGCTGCACAAGCTTACAACACCAATATCCGCCGCTTCCCGAAAAATATCTTTGCAGGTATGTTCGGTTTCGATAAGAAAGCATATTTTGAAGCGGAAGAAGGAAGTGAAAAAGCTCCGAAAGTAGAGTTCTAGAGATAAGCAACGGCATTTCTAATAAGATAGTTGGCTGTACGAAAAAAAAGCAGTACTTTTGCAGCCGTATACAAAATAATTCTATAACTCATGAGTAATCAACGATACATGATGCGTGGCGTAAGCGCATCAAAAGAAGATGTGCACAACGCCATCAAGAACATCGACAAAGGAATTTTCCCGAAAGCTTTCTGCAAAATCATCCCGGACATATTGGGAGGTGACCCTGACTATTGTAACATCATGCATGCCGACGGTGCAGGAACAAAATCATCCCTTGCTTATATGTACTGGAAAGAAACAGGCGACCTGTCTGTCTGGAAAGGTATTGCACAAGACGCCCTGATTATGAATATCGACGACTTGCTCTGTGTAGGTGCCGTAGACAACATCCTCGTTTCTTCCACTATCGGACGTAACAAACTCTTGATTCCGGGAGAAGTGATCTCTGCAATCATCAACGGAACAGACGAACTGCTGGCCGAACTTCGCGAAATGGGTGTAGGCGTATATGCTACCGGTGGCGAAACTGCTGATGTCGGTGATCTGGTACGCACAATTATCGTTGACTCTACCGTGACTTGCCGCATGAAACGCTCGGACGTTATCAATAATGCCAACATTCGCCCGGGTGACGTTATTGTAGGATTGGCCTCTTACGGACAGGCTACTTATGAAAAAGAATACAATGGCGGTATGGGTAGCAACGGTCTTACAAGTGCCCGCCATGACGTATTCGGCAAATATCTCGCAGAGAAATATCCGGAAAGTTACGATGCGGCAGTACCCGAAGAACTGGTTTATTCCGGCGGACTGAAACTGACTGACAGCGTGGAAGGTTCTCCGATTGATGCGGGCAAGCTAGTGCTCTCTCCTACCCGTACGTATGCTCCGGTGGTGAAGAAACTGTTGGATGCACTCCGCTCCGAAATTCATGGTATGGTTCACTGCTCCGGCGGTGCGCAAACCAAAGTGCTGCATTTCGTAGAAAATGTACGTGTTGTGAAGGATAATCTGTTCCCCGTTCCTCCGTTGTTCAAGACTATACAGGAACAGAGCGGCACGGACTGGGCAGAAATGTACAAAGTATTCAATATGGGGCACCGTCTCGAAGTTTACCTGTCACCGGAACATGCCGAAGAGGTGATTGCTATTTCCGAATCTTTCGGTATCCCCGCACAGATTGTAGGACGTATCGAAGCGTGTGAACAGACAGAATTAATCATTAAGAGCGAATTCGGAGAATTCAGATACTAAAGAATGGCAGATAACAGTACCATATTAGAGAAATTAGACGGACTTGTAGCCCGTTTTGAAGAAATATCTACCCTTATCACCGACCCGGCAGTGATTGCCGACCAAAAACGTTACGTCAAACTGACGAAAGAATATAAGGAACTGGATGATTTGATGAAAGCCCGCAAGGAATATATGCAGCTGCTGGGTAATATTGAAGAGGCCAGAAACATTCTAGCCAATGAATCGGATGCCGATATGCGCGAAATGGCAAAAGAAGAAATGGACAGTAGTCAGGAACGTCTTCCCGTATTGGAAGAGGAAATCAAACTGATGCTTGTTCCCGCCGACCCGCAGGATAGCAAGAATGCGATTCTCGAAATCCGTGGCGGTACAGGAGGCGACGAAGCCGCTATCTTTGCCGGCGACCTTTTCCGTATGTATGCCAAGTATTGCGAAACCAAAGGCTGGAAAATGGAAGTATCCAGCGCCAACGAAGGGGCAGCCGGCGGTTTCAAGGAAATCATTTGCAGCGTGACGGGTGATAACGTTTACGGGACATTGAAATACGAATCGGGAGTGCACCGCGTACAGCGTGTTCCCGCCACAGAGACGCAGGGACGTGTACATACATCCGCTGCCTCGGTAGCCGTACTCCCCGAAGCGGAAGAATTTGACGTTGTCATCAACGAAGGAGAAATCAAATGGGATACTTTCCGAAGCGGTGGCGCCGGCGGACAGAATGTCAACAAGGTGGAATCCGGTGTACGCCTGCGTTATATCTGGAAGAATCCGAATACAGGCGTAGCGGAAGAAATCCTTATTGAATGTACCGAAACGCGCGACCAACCGAAAAATAAGGAACGCGCACTGGCCCGCCTCCGTACCTTTATCTACGACAAGGAACATCAGAAATATATCGACGACATTGCTTCCAAACGTAAAACAATGGTATCTACCGGAGACCGTTCTGCTAAAATCCGTACATACAACTATCCACAAGGACGTATTACCGACCACCGTATCAATTATACGATCTATAATCTGACTGCCTTCATGGACGGAGATATCCAAGATTGCATCGACCACCTGATTGTGGCGGAAAATGCGGAACGTCTGAAAGAAAGCGAACTTTAAAACATTTATATAGAAATGGATAAGCAACAATTATTTGAAAACATAAAACGCAAGAAATCATTCCTTTGCGTAGGACTTGATACCGACATCAAGAAAATACCCGAACATCTGCTGAAGGAAGAAGATCCGATCTTCGCTTTCAACAAAGCTATCATCGACGCAACAGCTGACTTGTGCATTGCTTACAAGCCAAACCTCGCTTTCTATGAAAGCATGGGCGTGAAAGGTTGGATTGCCTTTGAAAAGACAGTAAAATATATCAAAGATAATTATCCCGACCAGTTCATCATTGCCGATGCAAAGCGTGGCGATATAGGAAACACTTCCGCCATGTATGCCCGTACTTTCTTCGAAGAACTGGACATAGATTCTGTAACCGTAGCTCCTTATATGGGCGAGGACAGCGTAACTCCGTTCCTGACCTACGAAGGCAAATGGGTGATCCTGTTGGCACTGACTTCCAACAAAGGTTCTCATGACTTCCAGTTGACGGAAGACGTGAACGGTGAACGCTTGTTTGAGAAAGTGTTGCGCAAATCACAGGAATGGGCAGGCGATGACCGCATGATGTATGTGGTAGGCGCTACTCAGGGACGTGCGTTTGAAGACATCCGTAAAATTGTTCCTAATCACTTCCTTCTCGTTCCGGGTGTCGGAGCACAAGGCGGCTCGCTCGAAGAAGTTTGCAAGTATGGAATGAACAGTACCTGTGGGTTAATTGTTAACTCGTCCCGTGGAATTATCTACGTGGACAAGACAGAGAAATTTGCCGAAGCTGCCCGCACTGCCGCACAAGAAGTACAGGCACAAATGGCAGAGCAGCTAAAAGCCATTCTCTAAAAGAATAAAGAATCTCTAAAAGAAACGAATGCCTTACGAAAGAAAGATAATCAACGACCCTGTATTCGGGTTTATCAATATTCCAAAGGGGCTGCTGTATGATATTGTACGGCATCCCCTTTTGCAGCGTCTTACCCGCATCAAGCAAGTAGGGCTCTCCTCGGTAGTATATCCCGGCGCACAACATACCCGCTTCCAACACTCATTAGGTGCTTTCTACCTGATGAGCGAAGCTATCACCCAACTGGCCTCCAAAGGTAATTTTATCTTTGACAGCGAGGCTGAAGCTGTACAAGCGGCTATCCTGCTGCACGACATCGGTCACGGTCCTTTCTCTCATGTGCTCGAAGACACCATTGTCAAAGGAGTTTCTCACGAAGAAATCTCCCTTATACTCATGGAACGGATGAACAAGGAGATGAACGGGCAACTCAGCCTTGCCATTCAAATCTTCAAGGACGAATATCCGAAACGTTTCCTGCATCAGCTTGTAAGCGGGCAACTGGATATGGACAGACTCGATTATCTTCGACGCGACAGTTTCTACACCGGCGTAACGGAAGGGAATATCGGTTCGGCAAGAATCATCAAAATGCTCGACGTGGCGGACGACCGCCTCGTTATCGAATCGAAAGGCATCTATTCTATTGAGAATTTCCTGACTGCACGCCGCCTGATGTACTGGCAAGTATATCTGCACAAGACCTCGGTTGCTTATGAAAGAATGCTCATCAGCACCCTGCTACGTGCTAAGGAACTTGCCTCAAAAGGTGTAGAATTATTTGCATCGCCCGCATTGCGTTTCTTCCTCTACAATGATATCAATCACCAGGAGTTCTATCATAATCCCGATTGTCTGGAAAATTTCATCCAACTGGATGATAATGATATCTGGACTGCTTTAAAAGTATGGAGCACTCATCCTGACAAAGTTCTTTCCACCTTAAGCCTGGGAATGATCAACCGAAATATCTTTAAAGTGGAAATTTCGTCAGAACCGATTAGTGAGGACAGAAAAAAAGAATTAACTTTGCACATCAGCCAGCAACTAGGCATAACCCTTTCCGAAGCGAACTATTTTGTCTCTACCC
>OGEG01002216.1_pt1 | contig 10568 bp, 7 predicted proteins | sample 1570621 | NCBI WGS metagenome assembly OGEG01 (sample SAMEA2582130, study PRJEB24529) | metagenome | biome: Human gut stool | place: China | collected 2011 | reverse complement strand
AGGTTTACACCGAGCTTCGGAGCTTCACGGATTGTATCCACAACAACCTGAAGGTCGTGGTCGCCGCCCCATGCCGAGCCGCCGCCGATTGACCAGGTGCCGAGTCCCATTCTTGAAATATCAATGCCTGTTTTGCCAAGCTTCATCGTCTTCATTTTGAATCTGCCCTTTCTTTAATAATATATTGGTGGGGGGTGCCCTGCATTCTTACGAACACAGGGCGTAATGTCACAGATTTATTACTATTACAGGATATAATCTTTTTTATACTTTTCAAGCATTTCTTCAACCATTTCTTTGTTCCGAACGCCTGTTGTTGCACCGACATACTGAACCGAAATAGCCGCTGTGCAGTTAGCATAGATACCGCAGTCACGGATATCCTTGCCCTGAAGAAGTGCCGAAATAAAGCCTGATGCAAAGTTGTCGCCTGCACCGATTGTGTCGATTGCGGTTACACCCTTGCAGGCAGGAACAATCATTGCTCCTGCGGCATTGCGGATGTAACATCCACGCTTGCCTATCTTCATAATTACATTCTTAACGCCGCATTCAAAGAGCTTGTCCGCAACCTTTGATTCTTCGGTTTCGCCTGTCATAAGGCAAGCCTCGTCAAAGTTCGGGAAGAAGTAATCCACATAGCTTAATGCTTCTCTGATATCGTCAAGAGTTTCACCGAGTCGTGGCTTTATCATATCGGCGGTAATTGTCATACCTGCCGCCTTTGCCTCTTTGAAAATCTTTACAAGCGTCTTGCCGTCAAGAAGAGGACAGTTAAAGATACTTGCGAGGGAAAGGATTTTTGCCTGCTTCATTTTTTCAAAGTCAACATGCTCAATGTTTTCTTTCCACATGCTTCCATTTTCTTGTGTAACTACGTCTTGTTCCCCATCATCGGTTACAAGACCAATGTTCATTGAGGTGTCGATTGTCGGATCAATCTTGATGCCTTCAACATCTATGTTGTCCTTCTCGCAGGAGCGAAGGATAAACTGACCTGCAGCGTCATCACCGATACAAGCGATAATGCCTGTTTTAAAGCCTAAACGGCTGATGATTGTTGCCTCGTTCATTGCGTCACCGCCGACAGACATTGCGATTCTGTCAACAGGATATGATTCGATATCAAAAATATCTCTTGATACCGGACGGAGAGGAATGTCAACTACCGCTGCGCCAAGACAGATAACATCAAGTTTTTTCTCTGTATTACTCATATTACTCATCTGCTCTGCCGTCATCGCCAAAGAGCTTAATCTTGTACATTGCACGCTCTTTAACAGCCTTTCTTACTTCACGCTCAACAGCAAGGAACGGCTCGTCCTTGTGAGCATTAATAGCTTCCATAGCAGCCTGGCAAAGCTCTGTGTGAATGTTGATTTTAGCGATACCGAGTGAGATAGCCTTTTTAATGTCCTCATCACCGATACCCGATGCACCGTGGAGTACGAGCGGAACATCTACTTCCTTGGCAACTGCCTCGAGTACATCGAAAGCAAGCTTTGGCTCTGAAGAATATACGCCGTGAACATTACCGATTGCAACTGCGAGTGAGTCACAGCCTGTTCTCTCAACAAATTCCTTAGCTTTTGAAGGATCTGTGTACTGATACTCTGAAAGTGCCTCTTCGTATACTGTTTCGTTACCTACATGACCAAGCTCAGCCTCAACAGGAATGTTGTAAGCGTGGAAGTAGTCAACGCATCTCTTGATTTCAGCAACATTTTCTTCATAAGGAAGAGCCGATGCGTCACGCATTACCGAATTCATGCAGTGATTAACAGCGTTCTGAAGAATTGTCATATTTCTGCCGTGATCCCAATGCTCAATTACAGGAACAGTAGCCTTCTTTGCCATTGAATCCATCATGTAGCAGAAGTCTTCAAAAGAAGTGTTGCCTGTGAAACCTGTACCGAATGAAATAATGATTGGAGCACGGAGCTCTTCGGCTGCGTCAATAACACCCATGAGCATTTCTGCATTCCATACATTGAAGTGAGGAATAGCGTAGTGTCCCTCTGTTGCCTTCTTTTCCCAATATCTGATATCTGATAACATTTTAATCACCTTTCCTTATGAAAATTTTTAATAAATCTGTGTATATCAGTCGGCTACCTTGATAACGCCCTTAACCATATTGGCTTTCTTTTCGGGGTCGATAGCGTCCATAAATGCCTGCTGAACATCTTTGTAATCATAGATGTTTGTAACCATATCCTTAACATTGAACTTACCGCTTGCAATTGCCTCGATTGTCTGCGGGAAGTTGTTGCAGTAACGGAATGATGTCTGAATCATAACCTCACGGTTAATCTTGAGGAAGTCAATCGGAACAGGCTTTGACTGTGTGCCGACCATCATAATCTTACCGCCTCTTGCAACAATCTGAACAGCCTGCTGAGCTGTGAATACAGAACCTGCTGCCTCGAATACGAGTTCACAACCGTGATCGCCGAAATATTCGGGTGAACGGAGAAGTGCAACCGTATCCTGCTCCTTGCCGTTGATAACTCTGCTTGCACCAAGCTTTAATGCAAGGTCAAGACGATTCTGCATAATATCAACAACGGTGATGTCTGTTGCACCGAGGCTCTTACAGGCCTGAAGTACCATAAGACCGATTGTACCGCCGCCGAGGATAACAATGCTCTTACCAAGCTGTGCGCCGCCGAGAATTGCTGCGTGCATACCGACTGCTGCCGGCTCAACGAGAGCTGCTTCCATTGTTGTCATACCCTCGGGAATGTGGTATGTCCACTCCTCGGGATGTGTCATATACTGTGTGAGTGCGCCCTTGTAGTTAGGCTGTGTAGCCATAAAGTCAACATCAGGGCAGATGTTGTATCTGCCTGTACGGCAGTATTCGCATTTGTCATCCGGAACACCGGGTTCGATGAGAACCTTGTCGCCTGCTTTGAATCTTGTAACCTTTGAGCCAACCTTTACAACCTCGCCTGCAACCTCATGGCCAAGACCAATTTTCTGGTTAGGATCCTTAGGTGGGATGAAAGGACCAAATTCAAAGCCGTGGATATCGGAACCGCACATTCCGACATATTCAACCTTCATAAGAATTTCGTGATCCTTTGGTTCGGGAACGGGACATTCCTGAATTTCAAACTGCTTTGGAGTAACTAAGATAGCTTCTGAATTTTTCATAATAATCTCCTGCACTTTCTTTATAATAATTTATTTAAGCATTTGCACCCGATGTGCCTTCTGCGTATATTCAAATTTATTTGCCTGTGATTAAAAAATTGATGGTTTAGCTGTTAAAAATTTAAAGATAAGTTTTGAATGTTTTAAAATTGCTGTATTTCGTTTTCCATTACTAATGATTTTAGTTTGCGGTGCCCGATGCACTCAGGCACCGCATCTAAAATTTTTGGTTGTATGTATTAGAGGGTTTTGCAGAGATTACTCTACATCACCGATGTCCTCAACGGATTCGCCTCTGGTTTCAACACCGAGGAAGATAACTGCAACAGCGATGATTGCTGCAACAATTGCGATAAGAATGAACACACCGCCTGAGCCCATGCTGCTTGCAGCAACATTTGTAACGAGGAATGGGAAGAAGATGTTACTTACACGACCCATTGCGTTACTGAAGCCCGAACCTGAAAGCTTTGCCGATGTAGGCCACATCTCAGGAACATAAACTGCTGATGCGTAGCAAACATACATATAGATGATTGTGTTAAGAAGGAATGTCATAACAATGAGTCCTGTCATTCCGAGTGTCGGAGCAAGAAGACCTGTTGCAACACCAAGACCTGCCATGCCTGCAAGGAGGATAACACCCATTACACGGCGAGGAATCTTATCCATGATAAGAGATGCGATAAAGATACCGAACGGAGCGCCGAAGAGTCCGAACATTGTCATAAACTGTGACTTTGATGTGTCGTAGCCAAGACCTGAAAGCATTGACGGCATCCAGTTCATAAGTGTACTGGATTGTGTTCATACCGATGAGTACGAGCGAACCAACGATAGTTCTTCTGAGGAGTTTACCTTTAAAGAGAGCTGTGAACGGGAGCTTCTTAACAGGCTTTGGATTTGTAACTTCAACGGGTGGGAGTGGCTTGCCTGTTGATTTTTCAATTTCTTTCTCAATGCTTGTCATAATTTTATCAGCTTCGTCAAGTCGGCCCTGTGATTCGAGCCATCTCGGTGATTCGGGGAACTTAACATAGATAAAGATGCAAGCGATAATTGAAAGGATTGAAGGAATCATAAACTGGATTCTCCAGTTCATATTCATGCTTACGCCTGTTGAAACGATAAGAAGAGCAATACCGTTGCAGATTGGGTGAGCCCAGTTGCCGATGAATGATGTACGGCTTGACCATGTACCACGGTTCTTACCGGGAACATACTCTGTGAAGCCTGCGAAAAGAACTACGAGGAGAGCGCCGAGTGCAAGACCCTGGAGAAGTCTGAACACATAAAGAACTGCAATGTTCGGTGAAAGAGCGCCGCCGATCATAGCAATGATATGGATAATTTCGTAAAGAAGGATACTCTTTTTACGGCCGATTTTATCACCGATAGGTCCGCCGATGAGTGCGCCGAAGAGCTGTCCTGCTGTGTAAGTTGTACCCCACATTGCGAGGAGTGTTGAACCGGGTTCGAGCCAGTGAAGTTCGTTCAAAAGAATGTTCTGAACGGAACCGCCGATACCGTTTGACCAGCATACTAAGAGTGCAAAAGCTGTAATCAGCCAGATCTTAACATGCCATTTTGATTGGGGCAAGCGGTCAAGTCTTGCGCCAATGTTGACAGAAGTTTTGTTAGCCATTTTTCTTCTCCTTTTAATTTCCTCTTTGACTTCTTATTTCAATCAGATTTTTCTCTCAGCACCGTCAAGCTCTCGCTCAAGCTCACTTTCCATTATGTCCCAAGCCTTATTGAAATCCGTGTCCTTGTTCCATAATGCCGGAGGTCCCAGAATTACGAGATCTGCACCGGCCTCGTAAAGCGGACGGTAAAGACTGCTGTTCATTGAACCGTCGGCTTCAATTAAGAAGTTAAGACCTCTTTCCTTTCTGATCTTAGCGAGTTGGTTGATTTTTACGAACATTTGCGGATCAACCGGCTGACCTGCGATGCCCGGATCAACAATCATGATTGTAACCTTATCAAGCAACGGGAGGTAATATTCAATAGTTGAAAGCGGAACCGAGGGACTTAATGCAACGCCTGCCTTACAGCCAAGCTCTTTGATCTTGTGAATCGTTACAAATGCGTCACCTTCGATGCAGTCTGTGTGAGGTGTTATGTAAGCAGCTCCTGCCTTTGCAAAGGTTTCAAGATACTGCTGAGGATGTTTTACCATAAGGTGAGCGTCCATTGGTTTGAGATTCTCAACATGCTTGTTAAGGTAGTCGAGATAATCAGGACCGATTCCGTAACTCGGAACATAAACACCATCTTTAATGTCCATGTCGAGGTAATCTGATTTTTCGTTAATCAACTTAACCCGTTCTTCAACATGGAACAAATCACAGCAGCCCACTGACGGGGCAATCATAAGCTTTCTCATTTGAAAATCCTCCCTGATGCGTATTTTCTTTAATTAATCTTCGTAATCGTAGTGGAAGATAACCTTGATAGCCTCTTTCTTAGCCATCTTGTCGAAACCTTCCTGCCACTGTGAAAGACCGAGGCGATGAGTAATCATCGGCTGAACCTTAATCTGACCTGACTGGAGAAGTCTGATGCAGTTTCTCCATGATGTTGAGTCATAAGCCATGTGACCGATAATGCTCTTGTTCCAAGCTGTAATGTCGTTGATTGAGAATTCAAGAGGTTTGAAGCCCATACCTACACGAACGATTTCAGCGTTTGGTCTTGTCATTTCGATTGCCTGCTTGAGAGCTATGTTAGCACCTGAACATTCAATTACGAGTCCGAGGTTATCTCTGCCGCAGATTTCTGTACATCTTGCAACTACATCTTCCTTAGAACCGTTTACACAGTGTGTAGCGCCAAGCTCTTTTGCAACGCCGAATCTTACTTTTACATCATCGTCAAGACCAACCATTACGATGTTTACGGCACCCATAAGCTTTGCAACCTGTACTGAGAAGAGTCCGAGAGGACCTGTACCGAATACTACAACATCCTGTCCGGGGATAAGATGTGACTGCTGAGCAACTGCCTTGTATGCGTTACAGATAGGATCGAGTACACAAGCTTCTTCGTACTTGATGCCCTCAGGAATTTCCCAGATTGCGTGTTTGTGAATTGCGAGGATTTCGCCCGGTACTTTACAATACTTTGAGAAGCCGCCGCCCCATGTGTTGTTGTCAAGTCCAAGGTTTACTTTATGTTCGCAACAGAGGAAGTCGCCCTGCTCACAAGCCGGACATACGCCGCAAACATGTGCGCTGTTGTCTGAAACAACTCTCTGACCGATATGCCAGTCTTTTACATTTTCACCGACCTTAACGATTTCGCCTGCGAACTCGTGACCGCGAACCGACTGCTGCTGATCGGGAGTGATGTTTGTGTCATCGTAACCGTTGTCAACACCCCAGTGTTTCATGTCGGCACCGCAGATAGCGGCTGCCTTGATTTCAAGAATAATGTCATCCGGGCCGCATTCGGGAACGGGGTAGTTTTCCATCATTTTATATCCGCCGAAAGCTGTACCAAATCTTTTTAAAGCATGCATAATATTTTCTCCTTTTCTTTATTAAATAAGATTTAATGTTTCCGATTCGTTTGTTTGATTTCCGTTTTCCGAATCGGTTATTTCCTTTGACACCTATATAATACAACACAAAAATGTGGATTTCAAGCATTATTTTCTGTTTTTCGCAGATTTGTAGCAATGCCTAAAAAACAGCATTGTTCTTTGTGCAATTAGCATATATACATATTTTTATTTCACATATCCGTTATTTTTATCAAGATTGAACAGTCAAATAGCAATAATCAGCCCATATTACGACCTATAACCGCTAAACAGGTGTGCTTCTGTACAAATTTTACTGCATATTGTACGAAACGGATAATTTGGATTTCAGAAGAAATGTTCTTTATTTCACAGATTTTACTTTTAAAGCACACAATTCTGCGTTTTGACTTTTCCTGACCGGTTCGGATGTTATTTTTGTTCATTGAGGTAGGTTGTAATATCAAAAAACATATTATGCTCGAGCGAAAGTTTTAATTAAATGTAAAATTGAAAATTCAAAATGCTTCATTTCGGGCAACCCTGCTCTCTCCCTAATAAGACTATCTGCACGAACATAAAAAGGCTGAAAGAACAACTATGCTCTTTCAGCCTTTGATTATAATTTTATTCCGTTTTATCGGATTGCCGAATTATTTGAGTGCAGCAATTGCGGCCTCGATAAGAGCAATCTGCTCTCTTTCCTTTGCAGCCTGTCCCTTAACCTTTTCAATTACAGCCTCGGGAGCTTTTGCAACAAAGCCCTGATTGTTAAGCTTGCCCTCGCTCTGTGCAAGACGCTTTTTAACCTGTTCAAGCTCTTTGTTGAGTCTTGCAAGTTCCTTTTCCCTGTCAACAAGCTCGTCCATAGGAATGTAAATCTTTGCGTCTGCCGTTACAATGTTTACGGCACCCTCAATTTCAAAGCTTTCTGCAACTTCAACCTCACTTGCTGATGCAAGCTTCTGAATGAACTGTGTGCCGTCCTTGAATGTGTCGGCAAACTTTGTTGCAACATAAACCTTTGCTTTTCTTGACGGCGGAACATTCATCTCTGCACGGCGGTTACGGATTGCACGGATTGCATCCATAATTTTTTTCATTTCATCCGACGCCTCGGGATAATCAAGCTCTGCGTTGTATTCAGGGTACTTTGCGAGCATTACTGTTTCGCCCTCGTGAGGAATTGTCTGCCAGATTTCTTCTGTGATGTACGGCATAAACGGATGGAGAAGTCTGAGAATTTGATCAAGCACATAAAGAAGTACCTGTCTTGCATTCTGAGCATCCTCACCGTCACTTGAAAGTCTTGTCTTAACAAGCTCAATGTACCAGTCGCAGTAGCAGTCCCAGATGAATTCATAAATCTTCTGAACTGCAATGCCGAGTTCAAACTTCTCAAGATTTTCGTTTACTTCTTTTGCAACTGTGTTGAGAGTTGAAACAATCCACTTGTCCTCTGTTGTGAGAGTTTTCGGAAGTTCATTCTTAACATCGTGGTCGTCAATGTTCATGTGAACATAACGGGATGCGTTCCAGAGCTTGTTTGCAAAGTTAGCGCAAGCCTCAACACGCTTGTCGGAATAACGCATATCGTTACCGGGTGTGTTGCCTGTTGCAAGGAAGAAACGGAGTGCGTCTGCACCGTATTTGTCAATAACTTCAAGCGGATCAATACCGTTGCCGAGAGATTTTGACATCTTGATGCCGTTTTCATCTCTTACAATACCGTGCATAAATACGGTCTTGAACGGAGCAGAACCCATATTTTCACAAGCCGAGAAAATCATTCTTGCAACCCAGAAGAAGATAATATCATAACCTGTTACAAGAGTGCTTGTGGGATAGAAATACTCAAGTTCGGGAGTTTTGTCGGGCCAACCGAGTGTTGAGAACGGCCAAAGTGCCGAACTGAACCATGTGTCGAGAGTGTCCTCGTCCTGATGAATGTGTGTACTGCCGCACTTACAGCACTTCTCGGGTGCGTCTTTTGCAACCATAACTTCGCCACAGTCATCGCAGTACCACGCAGGGATTCTGTGTCCCCACCAGAGCTGACGGGAAATACACCAATCCTTGATATTCTCCATCCAATGGAAGTAAACCTTTTCAAATCTTTCGGGTATGAACTTTGTGTCGCCCTTGCGGACAACATCAATTGCAGGCTTTGCAAGCGGAGCCATTTTTACAAACCACTGCTTTGAAACCATAGGCTCAATTGTTGTGTGACAACGGTAGCAAGTGCCGACATCGTGAGTAAGCTCTTCAACCTCTTTGAGAGCGCCGATTTCTTTAAGGTCGGCAACAATAGCCTCTCTTGCCTCCATTGTTGTCATGCCTGCGTATTTTCCGCAGTCGAGAACCTCGGGTTCGTTTTCGGCAAGCTGTCCCTTTGCCTTTAATTCGTTGTATTCTTCAACATCCTTTGCACCTGTAAGGTGACCGTCATATGTAAAGCAACGGACAATCGGAAGATTGCAACGCTGACCGACTTCAAAGTCGTTAGGGTCGTGTGCAGGAGTGATTTTAACAACACCCGTTCCCTTTTCCATATCTGCGTGTTCATCACAAACAATCGGGATTTCCTTGTTAAGGAGCGGAAGGATTACATGACAGCCGTGGAGGTGCTTGTAACGCTCATCGTCCTTGTTGACGGCAACAGCAGTATCACCGAGCATTGTTTCGGGACGGGTTGTTGCGATTTCAAGGTACTCGCCTGTTTCCTTAACCTGATAGAGCAAGTGCCAGAAATGACCGTTCTGCTCCTTGTATTCAACCTCGGCATCCGAAATTGATGTACAGCAATGAGGACACCAGTTTACCATACGGTTGCCACGGTAGATTTTTCCGTCATTATAAAGGCGAACAAAAACTTCTTTAACAGCCTTTGAACAGCCCTCGTCCATTGTGAAGCGCTCACGCTGCCAGTCACAGCTTGAACCGAGCTTTTTAAGCTGACTTGTGATTCTTCCGCCGTACACCTTTTTCCATTCCCATGCACGCTTTAAGAATTCTTCTCTGCCGATATCCTCTTTAGTGATACCCTCTTTACGCATTGCCTCAACGATTTTAGCCTCTGTAGCAATTGACGCATGGTCTGTACCGGGGAGCCAAAGTGCGCTGTAGCCCTGCATTCTTCTCCAACGGATAAGAATGTCCTGAAGTGTTTCGTCAAGTGCGTGTCCCATATGTAGCTGACCTGTGATGTTTGGCGGTGGCATTACGATTGTATAAGGTTTTTTATCTTTGTCAACCTCTGCATGAAAGTAGTTACCTTTCAGCCAGAAGTCGTAAATTCTGTCCTCAAACTCTGACGGGTTGTAGGATTTAGCAAGTTCCTTTGCCATAGTCATTACTCCTCTTGATTTATTGTTCGGATAAACCGAGTTCATATACCTTTTTATTATCTCATTTATGTGTCGATTTGTCAATTATCCGCAAATAAAATGTGGCATATAATTTCAATTTTATAACATTTAAAGTTTGACGAATAAAGCGTAAAATGGTAAAATATACTGCATAAGAGGAACAAACAAATTCAAGGGTGTGTATTATATGAGAGTCAGGGTTATGTGCCTTGTGCTGTGCGTGTTTGTTTTCGCATCAATTTTCTGCGGATGCGGAAGCAACGGAAATACCGAAATAATCGGCAAATGGGTACCGACAACAGCAAAGACAGACGGCGAAACAATTTCATACAGCGAGCTTGGAATTGACGAGGATCAGTTTGGTCTTGATTTCAAGGACAGCAGTAACTGCACGGTTACCCTTGCAGGAATTTCGTGTGATTCAGCCTACACATTCAACGGAACCTCCGTTGACCTGACGGTAAACGGTACGGCATACAAGCTGAGCTATGACAGCGGTGTGCTGACAATGGTGC
>OGEG01002214.1_pt1 | contig 10579 bp, 6 predicted proteins | sample 1570621 | NCBI WGS metagenome assembly OGEG01 (sample SAMEA2582130, study PRJEB24529) | metagenome | biome: Human gut stool | place: China | collected 2011 | reverse complement strand
GAGGATTGGGTTTGCCATTCACAGGCTATAGCTGCAACTATGTCGGACCGGATGGAGGAACTTGGCATGACACAACGAGTGCTGGCTGAGAAAATGAATTGTACCCAGCAGTATGTTTCTAAAGTGTTGAAAGGTCGAGAAAATTTGTCGTTGGAAACCTTATGCAAAATAGAAAATGCATTAGGTATCAAGATATTGCAAGCTAGAATAAATAAGTAATAACACCACAGCAGGACAAGAATATGTCAACACAAAGCGAAGCGGCATTGGAAGCCGGACTGATAGCTACACTCCGACAAATGGACTACGAGTATGTCCAGATTGTCGAGGAAGATAATCTTTATACCAATTTCAAGCGGCAGTTGGAGATTCACAACCGCAAACGATTGGAAGAGCACGGACGTACTGAGTTTACGGCAGAAGAGTTTGAGAAGATTCTCATATACCTTGAAGGTGGTACTCGCTTTGAAAAGGCAAAGAAACTCCGTGACTTATATCCGCTTGATACGGCTGATGGACAGCGTATATGGGTGGAATTTCTAAATAGGCAGCAGTGGTGTCAGAATGAATTTCAGGTTTCCAACCAGATTACGGTGGAAGGACGTAAAAAATGCCGCTATGATGTGACGATTCTAATCAATGGTTTGCCACTTGTGCAGATTGAATTGAAACGTCGTGGCGTGGAACTTAAACAGGCATACAACCAAATACAGCGTTATCACAAGACTTCGTTTCACGGATTGTTTGATTATATCCAACTGTTTGTCATATCCAACGGTGTTAATACTCGCTATTTTGCCAATAATCCAAATAGTGGGTATAAGTTCACATTCAACTGGACAGATGCTGCCAATCATCCGTTCAATGAATTGGATAAGTTTGCCGTATTCTTCTTGGAAAAATGTACGCTTGGCAAAATCATAGGAAAGTATATTGTGCTGCATGAGGGCGACAAGTGCTTGATGGTACTTCGTCCTTACCAGTTCTATGCAGTGGAGAAGATTCTGGATCGTGTGCAGAACTCCAACGATAACGGCTATATCTGGCATACTACAGGTGCAGGAAAGACATTGACTTCGTTCAAGGCCGCACAACTTGTGTCAGAATTGGACGATGTGGATAAGGTTATGTTTGTTGTTGATCGACACGACCTTGATACCCAGACTCAATCGGAATACGAAGCGTTTGAACCAGGGGCTGTAGATAGTACTGATAATACGGATGAATTAGTGAAACGGCTTCAAAGCAATTCCAAAATTATCATAACCACCATTCAAAAACTTAATGCGGCAGTTAGTAAGACGTGGTATAGCAGCAAGATTGATGCTATCCGTCATTCACGTATCGTTATGATATTTGATGAGTGCCATCGCAGTCATTTTGGGGATAGTCATAAGAAGATAATGAAGTTTTTTGGCAATGCCCAAATATTCGGTTTTACTGGAACACCTATCTTCACCGAGAATGCGGTGGATGGACATACCACTAAGGAAATATTCGGAAACTGTCTTCATAAATATCTTATTAAAGATGCAATAGCGGATGAAAATGTGCTTGGCTTCCTTGTGGAGTATTATCACGGCAACGAAATAGTTGATAACGATAACCAAGCTCGTATGGAGGAGATTGCCAAATTTATCCTTAACAATTTTAACAAATCTACATTCGATGGAGAGTTTGATGCTTTGTTTGCGGTGCAATCCGTGCCGATGCTTATACGCTATTACAAGATATTCAGATCGTTGAATCCGAAAATCCGTATTGGTGCTGTGTTTACTTATGCTGCTAACAATAGTCAGGATGATGAACAGACCGGCATGGGTACAGGGCAGTATGCAAAAGAGAGCGTGGGTGAGGCGGATGAACTGCAAGCCATCATGGACGATTATAATGAAAACTTCGGCACATCTTTTACCACGGAGAACTTCCGTGCTTACTATGATGACATCAATCTGCGCATGAAAAAGAAGAAGGCGGATATGAAACCGCTTGATCTTTGTCTTGTTGTGGGTATGTTCCTTACAGGCTTTGACAGTAAAAAGCTGAATACGCTCTATGTGGACAAGAATATGGAATATCATGGTTTGCTGCAAGCGTTCAGTCGAACCAACCGAGTGTTGAACGAGAAGAAACGTTTTGGTAAAATAGTTTGTTTCAGAGATTTGAAAAACAATGTTGATACGTCTATTAAATTGTTCAGCAACTCTGATAATCCTGAAGATATAGTACGCCCTCCGTTTGAAAAAGTAAAGCAGGAGTATAAGAGTTTGGCAACTGATTTTCTGCAAAAATATCCAACACCAAGTAGTATAGACTTTCTGCAAAGCGAAAATGACAAGAAGAATTTTGTGCTTGCATTCCGTGATATTATCCGTAAACATGCAGAAATACAGATATACGAAGATTACAGCGAGGATGCTGAAGACCTCGGCATGACTGAACAACAGTTTAACGATTATAAGAGTAAATATCTTGATATTACAGTCGGGTTTATTGACCCACCTGCTGCACCGTCAACTGTTGCGGAAGATCCTGTTCCATACGGAAATAACCAAGGATTGGAAGATATTGATTTCTGTCTTGAGCTCTTACACAGTGACATTATCAATGTGGCTTACATTCTTGCACTAATTAATGACCTTGACCCTTATAGTGATGATTATTCTGAAAAACGCCAGAATATCATTGATACAATGATTAAGGATGCCGGAATGCGTGGCAAAGCCAAACTCATTGACGGTTTTATCAAAAAGAATGTTGATGAAGACAAGGAGAATTTCATGAACGGTCGTAATAAGGCTGACGGAACAAACGAATTGGAAGAACGATTAAACCAATATATTGTGTCAGAACGCACTAAGGCCGTAAATGATTTGGCTGATGAAGAACAGATTTCAGCGGAGGTGCTTAATCATTACATGAAGGAGTATGACTATTTACAAAAAGAGCAGCCGGAGATTATACAAAAGGCATTGAAAGAGAAACATCTTGGTCTTATCAAAACCCGAAAGGCTTTGACGAGAATAATGGAAAGACTGCGTAGTATTATAAAAACGTTTAATTGGGAATAAGGATGTCAACATACAAGATAAATAATGAGCAACTAACGCTTATAAAAGAGATGCCATTTAAGTTGGAGAAGGAAATTCAAAACATCGTTGAAAGGAATCTCCAGACGTTGCTTGGGCTTGATTTCATCAAGACGGAATTTTCTATTGGTTCTTTCCGTATAGACTCTTTGGCTTTTGATTCAGAGAAAAAATCCTTTGTAATAATAGAATATAAAAGAGATAAGAATTTTAGTGTAATAGACCAAGGTTATGCTTATCTATCCCTGATGTTAAATAACAAGGCTGAATTTATTTTAGAGTACAACGAGTCTAAGTCGGGTGCACTCAAACGAAACGATGTGGATTGGTCTCAGTCAAAGGTGTTGTTTGTTTCACCTAATTTTACAACTTATCAAAAAGAAGCTATCAATTTCAAAGACTTGCCTATAGAACTATGGGAAATCAAACGTTTTACAAATGATACGCTTTCATTTGAACAGATAGTAAACCGTTCAAGCAAGGAAAGTATTAAAACGGTTTCTAATAGTGAGGCAATAACAACGGTAAGTAAAGAAATTAAAGTTTATAGCGAACAGGATCATTTAGAGAACATAAAAGATGATTTTCTCAACATCTATACAGAAATCAAAGAGTTTTTGCTATCATTTGGAGAGGATATTACAATATATCCCAAAAAGAAAACTATAGGTTTCAAAATAGGAGGAAAGGTATTTTGTGATATAGTTATGCAAAACAAGGGAATAAGGCTGTTTCTCAATGCTAAGAAAGGAACACTCAAAGACCCAGAAGGTATTACTCGTGATGTGTCAGAAGTTGGACATTGGGGAAATGGGGCTTATGAAGTTCGTTTCCCATTGAAAAACGATGCTGAAATAGATTTTGTTTTTAACTTGTTGCGTCAAACAATAAATAAGAATAAGGAATAAACATATGGCTTATTTTAATACTACGATAAAGGATTTAATATCCGAAAGAATAGGGAGGAATACTTTTTTACCTGCTATTCAGAGAGAATACGTTTGGAATCCAGCGCAAGTAGAAAAACTGTTTGATTCTATTATGTGTGGATATCCTATTAGTTCTTTCCTTTTTTGGAAGATTAGAGAAGAAAAGAAGAAAGATTGGACTTCATATGAATTTATAAAAGACTTTGATCAAGCAAAACCGCATAATAAAGAGGCTAATTTGGATGGTGTAAATCAAGATATATATTTGGTTCTTGATGGACAGCAGAGAATAACATCTATAAATATAGCCTTACGTGGTTCATATCGTTTTTTTTATCGAAAGTGGCGAACAACAAGACTATATTTAAATCTTCTTTGGGATAAGGGAGATGATAATCCAGAGGAGATGACATATCAATTTTTATTTAAAGAGGATGAAACACCTCTGCAAAGAACAGATTATCCTCAATTATGGTATCGTGTTGGAGATATATTAAATTATGATGATGCAGAAGATGCTAAAGATTCTATAGAAAATCAGCTTAATGCTTTTGATGATGAAGCTAAGAAAAAAGCTCGAAAAATGATAAGTAAACTTTTTAGTGTAGTAAATGTATCTCAAAACATAAATTATTACGAGGAAAAATCTGATGATTATGATAAGGTTTTAGAGATATTTATTCGTACCAATACTGGTGGCCAAAAACTAGAATATAGCGATATTCTTTTGTCAACAGCGACTGCTAAATGGAGGAATTTGAACGCAAGAGAAGAAATCAATGAATTTACAGATGAAATTAACAAGATAGGAACTGGTTATAATTTTGGTAAAGACTTTGTGATGAAAGGGGCGATGTATCTAACAGAAAATCTTCCTATACAGTATAAACTTAGTTCATTCACGAAGAAAAACCTAGAATGTATAGAAGATCATTGGGATGAAACAAAAGATGCCATTGCCAATAGTATAAAATTGGTTAGTCGTTATGGCTTTACAGATAAAAATTTAGTAGCAAGGTTGGTGTTACTTCCTATTGCTCAATATTTGAGAGGGAAAAACAAAGGCTATCTCACTTCCTCTAATTTGAAAGATGTTGAGGATCAAAATAATATTCAAAAATGGATTATCATGATGCTGCTTAAAGGAGTGCTAGGTAGTTCAACTGATAATAAATTGAATAGTATGAGACCTGTTGTTAAATTAGCAACAGACTATTTCCCCTATGTTGAACTTAGTAAAGAATTGAAAATTGAAATGACATTCAACGATATGGAGATAGAAAATATGCTGAACTATAGTTATGGTACTAAATATAGCTATTTGATTTTATCATTGTTGTATCAAGGGAGAGATTGGAAAGATAAGAAATACAATGAAGACCATATTTATCCTCAAAATGAATTTAAAATAAAAAATCTTCGTGCAAAAGGATATGATGATGTAACTATAGAAAAGTACCAGGCCTGCTATAATTCAATTTTGAATTTAGAATTGTTGGATGACTCAGAAAATAAATCTAAAAATGCTAAACCTTTTGATTTATGGCTAAAAGATCGAGATGCTAATTTTAAGGAACGTCATCATATACCTGAAATGAACGACTATAGTTTAGACTATTTCCTTGATTTTATCAAAAAGCGTAAAGCATTATTGACTAAGCAGATTAAAGAATTTATTTTACAGTAATTAAAGATTAGAAATAATGAGCGAAGAATTACAGCAGAAACTCCGTGACCAGCTTTGGGAGGTTGCAAACCGTTTGCGTGGTAATATGTCGGCAAGCGACTTTATGTATTTTACATTAGGTTTCATTTTTTATAAATACCTGTCGGAGAAAATAGAAAAATACGCCAACAATGCTTTGGCAGATGATGATATAACTTTTAAGGAATTGTGGGAAACGGACGATGCCGATGCTATTGAATTGCAAGAGGAAGCAAAGAACCAATGCCTGGAGAATATCGGTTATTTCATTGAGCCCCAATTTTTGTTTTCGTCAGTAATTGAAGCTATCAAGCGAAAAGAAAACATCTTACCCATGCTTGAACGCTCATTGAAGCGTATTGAGGACAGTACTTTGGGACAAGACAGCGAAGATGATTTTGGCGGTTTGTTCTCAGATATTGACTTGGCTTCACCTAAATTGGGTAAGACAGCCGATGATAAAAATACACTTGTCAGCAATGTGCTTCTTGCATTGGACGATATAAATTTTGGATTAGAGGCATCGCAAGAGATTGATATATTGGGTGATGCTTACGAATATATGATTTCACAGTTTGCTGCGGGAGCCGGGAAAAAGGCTGGAGAGTTCTATACTCCGCAGGAAGTTAGCCGTATCTTAGCAGAGATTGTTGCCATTGGACACCAGCGTTTGCGCAATGTCTATGACCCTACTTGCGGTAGCGGCTCGTTGTTGCTTCGTGCTGCAAGTATTGGTAACGCTGTAGATATTTACGGACAGGAAAAGAATCCGACAACCTACAATCTTGCTCGAATGAATATGTTGCTTCACGGCATTAAGTTCAGTAATTTCAAGATAGAAAACGGTGATACACTTGAATGGGATGCCTTTGGCGACACCCAATTTGATGCTGTTGTAGCAAATCCTCCGTTCTCTGCTGAATGGAGTGCCGCCGACAAATTCAATACCGATGACCGTTTCAGTAAAGCAGGACGGCTTGCACCACGCAAGACAGCCGACTATGCTTTTATCCTGCACATGATTTACCATTTGAACGAAGGTGGTACGATGGCTTGTGTTGCTCCGCATGGTGTACTATTCCGAGGAAATGCAGAGGGAGTGATCCGTCGTTTTCTCATAGAAAAGAAAAACTATGTGGATGCCATTATCGGTTTGCCTGCCAATATTTTCTATGGTACGAGCATCCCGACCTGTATTCTTGTATTCAAGAAATGTCGCAAGGAGGATGATAATATCCTTTTTATTGATGCCAGCAAAGAGTTTGAAAAGGTCAAGACACAAAACAAGCTTAGGGAACAGCATATTCAAAAGATTGTTGAGACCTATCGTGACCGTAAGGAAATAGAAAAGTATAGTCATCTTGCCTCTCTTCAAGAAATAGCCGAGAATGATTACAATTTGAATATTCCTCGTTATGTTGATACCTTTGAAGAGGAAGAACCTATTGATATTAAAGCTGTAATGGCAGAAATAAAGGAATTGGAAGCCAAACGTGCTGAACTCGATAAAGAGATTGAAGTGTACCTGAAAGAATTAGGCATTGTAGAATAGTTCAGAAAGTAATAGCAATGGGTGAAAATGACAACATATCTCAGATGACACCTTCATTTGAGAATATATGCCGCAAGGATGAATACGGGAATAAATACTGGAGTTCCCGTGACCTTTGTGGTGCAATGGGCTATTCTGCTTATTGGAAATTCCAACGGGTCATAGACAAAGCCATCAAGGTAGCCGGAGAGAAAGGAATGAATGTGGACGAGCATTTCAACCAAGCGGTTGATATGGTCAGGATCGGAAACGGTTCATTCCGCAAGGTGAATATATTCCGTCTTTCTCGTATGGCATGTATAATTATTGCGGAAAATGCTGATGGCAAAAAGTTGCTTGTTCAACAGGCACGAGACTTTTTCTCGCAATCTGTCTCAATGGCAGAATTTATGCATAATTCGCTAAGTTCTAATATATTATTGTATAAAACAGCCCAAGGAGAAGCACGGGTAGAAGTCATTTTCAACAGCGAAACATTCTGGATGTCACAAAAAAGAATGGCGGATTTGTTTGGGGTTGATGTAAGAACCATAAATTATCATCTCGGACAAATTTACGAAACAGGAGAACTTTCCAAAGAGGCAACTATCCGAAAAATTGGGATAGTTCAAACAGAAGGAGACCGGGAAGTGGAGCGTATGCCGCTATTCTACAACCTCGATGCTATTGTAGCGGTGGGGTATCGAGTAAACAGCTATCAAGCTACTCAATTCCGCATTTGGGCAACTTCAGTGCTGAAAGAGTTTATCATTAAAGGATATGCCCTTGATGACGAGAGGCTGAAACAAGGCAAACATTTCGGAAAGGACTATTTTGACGATTTGCTTGAGCGTATTCGTGAGATACGTACTTCAGAGCGCAGATATTACCAAAAGATAACTGACATTTATGCAGAATGTAGTGCAGATTACGACCCGAAATCTGAAGATACAAAGTTGTTCTTCAAGATGGTACAGAATATGATGCACCTTGCTGTTACCCATCATACAGCTGCGGAAATTATCTATCAGCGGGCCGATTCTGAGCAACCTTATATGGGACTTACCACATGGAAGAAAGCCCCTGACGGAAGAGTGCAAAAGTCTGATACCATCGTCGCGAAAAATTACTTGTCAGATTCTGAATTGTCCCAGCTGAATCTTATTACAACAGCCTTTCTTGATATGGCAGAATCACGTGCTTCACGTCATATTGTTTCAACTATGGATGATTGGAAAAAGTTCCTTCAACAATATCTTGCAACGATGGATTACGAGCTGTGCGATACAGCCGGGAAAGTGACACAAGAAGAAGCAAGAGATAAGGCTTATAGAGAATACGAAAAATATAAACTGATTCAAGATAAATCATACATATCTGATTTTGATCGTTTTAATGAGGGTAATGATGAAACTCCATTGCTTCCATTTGATTTGAATCCTACAAAAGAATGATAACTATGGCAATAGATAATAAAGATAAAAAGGTCCTCAAATCTTCGATTGAGCGAGAGCAGAACGAGGTTGCTTGCTCTGCCGAGTGTGAGAAGATAAAAGGTTCGAAGAACCTTAATGTTCCCCATTTGAGATTCCCGGAGTTTAGTGGGGAGTGGGAAATGGTATCACTTCAAGATATAGCCACTATAAATCCAAAATCAGATCCGCTTCAGAACACTTTTATTTATATAGACTTGGAAGCCGTTGAAAAAGGTGAGTTAAGAAAAATACAAGAAATAATGCGAGAAGAAGCACCAAGTAGAGCACAACGTGTTATAGATAACAATGATATTCTGTTTCAATGTGTGCGCCCCTATCAGAAAAACAACTATATTCATAGGATTCTAAATACGAGTAATCAACAATGGGTTGCTTCTACTGGATATGCTCAAATTAGAACAACAGAATTGCCAAACTATATTTATCATCTATTGAATACAGACGAATTCAATAGAAAAGTAATGGTTCGTTGCACAGGTTCAAGTTACCCTGCTATTAATAGTGAGGACTTAGCAACAATTCATCTTTATTATACACCCGACAAAAAAGAGCAACTTAAAATATCTCGATTATTAGATTTACTTGACAAACGCATTGCTACCCAAAACAAAATCATTGAGAAACTGCAGTCCTTAATCAAAGGACTAAGAGTATGTTGTATGCAAAGAGTTTATGGCAATAACGTGTATTTAAGCGAAATTGCACAAATATATCAGCCGCAAACAATATCTTCAACAGAATTAACAGAAGATGGTTTTCTTGTATATGGGGCAAATGGGATTATTGGCAAATATAAGGATTACAATCATGAAACGGAACAAATTTGTATAACTTGCCGTGGAAATACTTGTGGTATGGTAAATTATACAAAACCAATGTCTTGGATAACTGGAAATGCAATGGTGATAAATACAGATAAGTATCAAGATAAGGTGTGTAAGAGATATTTATATCATTATCTTTCTGCGTATAACTTCAATAGTATTATTTCTGGCTCTGGACAGCCGCAAATAGTACGTACTCCATTGGAAAAGTTAAAAATAACATTGCCCACTATTTCTGAACAAAAACAGAAGGCAATTATTTTTGATAAAATTCAAGACAAAATAGATATTAATCATAAAGTATTAAATCTTTATATAGGTCAAAAGCAGTATCTACTCCGTCAAATGTTCATATAAACATCTGGCGGAGCAAGTATTGCTTCAAATAATTATAGGAATCATACTGTGCGATTTGATTTGATAGTTTTCTTTCCAAAGATTGCATTAGGTTTGCGATGAAACTTTGCTTACTTTTACAAGGTATAGGCAACCTTAAATCCGTGAGAGTTGATAGCACTATATAAGGAGTGTTGCTTGAACTCTTTTCTATTGCAATTCTTTTGGGTAGCAGTACTTTTAACGCCCATTTAATGTATTGGATATTTTCGGAGAACAAGTCTAATACATAAGTCCTTTGATAAGCATTAAACTTTCCCTTATAATAATTGATATATCCCAAATTAGCACCATTTCCAGAGATTAGTAAAGCTTCTGTATCAAAAGCGAAGCTATCAATTTTGAATGGTTGTTCTGCACAAGTAAAAAATGGATAAATCCCATTATCTACCTGTGCATTTGCATCAAGTTTCCCTGTTGTAATTTGACAAATATCACCAAGTTTTACATATGTGTTTCCACTTGTTGATTCTTTAATGCAATGCTGTGCAATTCCTTTGATTAAGGATTGTAAAGTTTGTAGGTCTGCGATTAGTAAACATTTGTTCGCACGCAAAGATTTGTTAGAAACTACTATATGCTTGTCGAATATTGCGACATTGAAAAATG
>OGEG01002196.1_pt1 | contig 10670 bp, 10 predicted proteins | sample 1570621 | NCBI WGS metagenome assembly OGEG01 (sample SAMEA2582130, study PRJEB24529) | metagenome | biome: Human gut stool | place: China | collected 2011 | reverse complement strand
AAGGTCAACAGATCATTTTATCTTTCTCTTTTCCTTCTTTCAATGGACGGATAGTCCAAAAAATATAAAAAGCTATTGATGGATTAATCCATTTCAATAGCTCCTGTATATAATTGATAGTATTTACCTTTTTCTTTAATAAGTGATTGATGATTTCCTCTTTCAATAATATGTCCTTGTTCTAAGACCATAATACAATCACTATTTTTAATTGTTGATAAACGATGGGCAATAACAAGTGTTGTTCTACCATGCATTAATTTATCCATTCCATCTTGTACAAGCTTTTCTGTTCGAGAATCAATAGAAGAAGTTGCTTCATCCAAAATAAGTGCAGGAGGATTAGCAACAGCAGCACGGGCAATCGCTAATAATTGTCTTTGTCCTTGCGATAAGTTCGCCCCATCTCCTGTAAGCATTGTTTGATAACCCTCTGGTAAATGTTTTACAAATAAATCAGCATTAGCAAGTTTTGCTGCCTCAATACATTCTTCATCCGTAGCATCAAGGCGTCCATAGCGAATATTATCCATAACTGTTCCAGTAAATAAATGTGTATCTTGTAAAACCACACCTAATGATCTTCTTAAATCATCTTTTTTAATCAATTTAATATCAATTCCATCATAAGTAATCGAACCTTTTTGAATATCATAGAAACGATTAATTAAGTTTGTAATTGTTGTTTTACCTGCACCAGTAGCCCCAACAAAGGCAATCTTTTCACCAGGATTAGCATAAACATCTACATTGTGTAAAACCATACGGTCATCAAAATAACCAAAGTCAACACCTTCTAAACGAATATCACCCTTCATTTCTACAAGTTCAACATGACCATCGCTTCTTGGATGTTTCCAAGCCCAATGTCCTGTTCTTTTATCTGTTTCAACCATTTTTCCATCAACAGTTTCTACACGACATAAAGTAACCACACCTTGATCATCTTCACTTTCTTGATCTAATAAATCAAAGATACGACCAGCTCCTGCTTGTGCCATGGCAACAGCATTGATTTGTTGAGAAATTTGTCCAATAGGTTGGTTGAAACTTTTATTCAATGTTAAGAAAGCTACAAGGGTTCCAATTGTTAAAGCAAAATGTCCATTTAAAGCAAGGATTGCGCCAACAATTGCACAAATGATATAAGAGATATTTCCAAGTTGTACTGTAACTGGCATTAAGATATTCGCAAATTTATGAGCTTGATAAGCACTTTCTCTTAATTCATCATTTAATTTTCTAAAATCAGCAATTGCTTGATCTTCATGGTTGAAGACTTTAACAACTTTTTGACCAGAAATCATTTCTTCAATATAACCATTCACTTTACCTAAATCCCCTTGTTGTTGAACGAAGAATTTACCTGATAACGATCCAAGTTTTCTTGATACAACAAGCATGATCATAAGCATACATACACTTAACACAGTTAAAGGAATATTTAAAATGATCATTGATACAAATGTTGTCACAATAGTCATACAACTTGAAATAAGTTGTGGAATAGATTGTGAAATCAATTGTCTTAATGTATCAATATCATTTGTATAGACTGACATTGTATCTCCATGAGGAGTTCTGTCAAAATAACGAATTGGTAAAGATTCCATATGTTCAAACATTTCAATTCTTAAATCTCTTAAGAACCCTTGTGTTACATAAACCATAATACGGTTAAAGGTAAAGGCACAAACAACACCACAAGCATAAAGTGCACCCACACGAATCAAAGCATGGAATAGTCCACTAAAGTCAGGTGAAGAACTCTTTAAAAGGGGAACAATATAATTATCAATTAATGTTTGCATAAACATTGTTCCTTGAACATTAAATAAAGCATTTCCTACAATACATAGAAAAACAACAATTAAATGGATTTTATATTTACTCCATAACATTTTAAGTAAACGTTTCATTGTTCCTTCTTTCATTATTTTTCCTCCTTCCCTTTCATTTGTGTTTCATAAATTGTACGATAAATTTCATTTGTTTCTAATAATTTATCATGTGTGTCAAAACCATCCACGACACCATCATTTAAAACAATAATACGGCTTGCATTTTGAACAGATGATATACGTTGTGAAATAATAATTTTTGTTGTATCGGGAATACGTTCATTAAATGATTCTTGAATACTTGCATCTGTAGCTGTATCAACAGCACTTGTTGAATCATCTAGAATTAAGATTTTAGGATTTTTTAGCAACGCTCTTGCGATACATAAACGTTGTTTTTGTCCACCTGAAACGTTTGAACCACCTTGTTCAATATACGTATTATAACCATCTTCAAAACGATCAATAAACTCATCAGCGCACGCTAAACGACAAGCTTCTTTACATTCTTCTTCTGTTGCATTTTCATTACCCCAACGTAAGTTTTTTTAGAGTGTTCCTCTATATAAACCATTCTTTTGTAAGACAACAGAAACTTCATCTCTTAAAACTTCAAGATCATAATTACGAACATCTTGTCCACCAACAACAACGCTACCTTCGTCAACATCATATAAACGAGAAATAAGGTTGACCAAACTACTTTTAGCACTTCCGGTACCACCAATAATTCCAATTGTTTCACCACTTTTAATATGAAGATCAACATCTTTTAAGACCGATTCTCCACTACCATGTTTATAAGAAAAAACAACATGATTGAAATCAATTGAACCATCTTTTACTTCAGTTAAAGCTTCTTGAGGAGATACTAAATCAGATTGCTCATTAATAACTTCTGCAATACGTCTTCCTGAAGCAAGTGACATCGTAATCATAACAAATGCCATAGAAAGCATCATAAGAGACATCATAATATTCATAACATAGCTAAATAAACTTGTAAGTTCACCTGTAGTAAGAGTCCCACCTACAATTGCTTTAGCACCTAACCATGAAAGCATTAAAATTGAACCATAAACAGCTATTAACATAGCTGGGTTATTATAAGATAAAACGGATTCTGCTTTGACAAAAAGTTTATAAATGTTTTGTGCTGCTTTTTTAAATTTTTCATTTTCATATTTTTCTCTAACAAAAGATTTAACAACACGAATACCTACAACGTTTTCTTGAACACTTTCATTTAAAGTATCATATTTAGGAAAAACATCATTAAAATATTTTGTGGCATGATACATAATTGTTGTAAGGACCGCTACTAAGAAAACAATGGCAACAACAAAAATCATACTTAATCTAAAGTTGATCATCATTGCCATGGTAAGGGCACAAATAAGTGACATTGGCGCACGAATGCACATACGAATAATCATTTGATAAGCCATTTGCACATTTGTCACATCTGTCGTTAAACGTGTTACAAGTCCTGCAGTACTATATTTATCAATGTTTGAAAAAGAGAATGTTTGAATGTTTGTATACATGGCATCTCTTAAATTGGCTGCAAAACCCGTTGAAGCTTTAGCTGCATGGTTACCAGCTAAAAAACCAAGTGATAATGTTCCAATTGCAATAACAAACATGAATGTTCCATATTTTGTAACATTAGACATATTACCTGCCTCAATCCCTTTATCAATAAGACTTGCCATTAATAAAGGAATAATGATTTCTAAGATAACTTCTAATGCTGCAAATAACATTGTAAGTAAAGAATCTTTTTTATATTCTTTAATTTGTTTCATTAAAGTTTTGACCATAATTGACTTCCTTTCCTATTCATTTACCGAACTTCATGAATATTTATAAATCTTCTTTGATATTATTAATTAATTTATCGGATATTTTAATAAACATATTTATTTCTTCTTCAGATAAATCTTTAATAAGTTTTTGATGCATTTCTTTCATCTTATCTTCAATTTGTCGATTATGATTTCTTGAAGATTCTGTTAAAACGATTTTCTTTAATCTTGCATCATATTCTACTTCTTCTCGTTCAATCATTCCCTTTTTACACATCAATTTCAACATTTCTGATGTCGTAGAACGATTGATTGAAAATTCTTTTTCTATATCTTTAGGAAATGTATCAAGCCCACTATCTTCTCTATCTTGAACAAACCCAATGATCCAACAATGCATTAAAGTTACACGATCAGTCCTTTGACCTGTTTTCTTATCCATTGTTTTTCTCATTAGGTTATTTATGGTCTTAATACGATGTCCAATGGGATCTCTATACATATCATTCCTCCTATTTTGTTCGGCTACGAATTGTATGGTAACATACAATTTAAAATTTGTAAACTCTTTTCATAGAAGTTCTTTATAAGTCGTTGTATAATAGAAAAGAAAGTGAGGAAGACAAATGGAAATTAAAGAAAGGTTTTTAAATTATGTGAGTTTTGACACGCAATCAGATAGTTATTCACATACTGTTCCTTCAACTTCAAAACAATTAAAATTAGGAAATTATTTAGTTGAAGAATTAAAATCATTAGGAATTGAAAACGCAAAAATAGATGAATTTGGTGTAGTTTATGGAACAATTTCTAGTAATAATAATCATCAAGGAGATGTTATAGGTTTTATTGCCCACATGGATACTTCTCCTGATGCAAGTGGTAAAGATATTCATCCACAAATTATCAAAGATTATCAAGGTCAAAAAATTACTTTAAATGAAGATAAAGAACTTTATCTAGACCCTGAACAATATCCTCAACTCTTACAACTTATTCATCATGATTTAATTACTACAGATGGAACAACTTTATTAGGAGCTGATGATAAAGCTGGTATTGCAATCATTATGCAAATGGTGGAATATATTTATAATCATCCAGAATTTAAACATAATGATATTCAAATTGCTTTTACACCTGATGAAGAAATTGGACATGGTAGTGATCACTTTAATGTTGATTACTTCAATGCACAATATGCTTATACCATTGATGGTGGAGATATTCACATTGTTGAATATGAAAACTTTAACGCATTTAGTGCCGAAGTGAAAGTCCATGGAAGAAGTATTCATCCAGGAAGTGCTAAAAATAAAATGATCAATTCAACGCGTGTTGCCTATGAATTTGATTCACTTTTACCTGTGCATATGCGCCCTGAATCAACAGAAGGTTATGAAGGATTTAATCACCTTCACTCGATTCAAGGAACTTGTGAAGAAACAGTTGCTGAATATATTATTCGTAACCATGACTTACAACAAGCAAATAAACAATGCCAAGACTTTAAAGACATTGCAGAGTTCTTAAATAAAAAATATGGTTATCAAATTGTTGAAGTAACGATTACAGAAAGTTATTTAAACATGAAAGAAGCTCTAAAAGATCATATGTTCATTGTTGAACAAGCTTTAGCTGCCATTAAAGAAAATGGTTTAGATGCTTATTGTTCACCAATTCGTGGTGGTACAGATGGTGCACGTTTAACATTCAAAGGACTTCCTTGTCCTAATCTTGGTACAGGTGGTTTTAACTATCATGGACCCTATGAATATTGTTCACTTACTATGATGGAAAAACAAGTTCAAATCTTACTTCATATTTTAAAAAACACTGCTTCTAAATAAGCAGTAACAAAAAATCGTGTGGATTTCTTAGACAATAAATAAAGCAAAAGTATTAACTTAATTTCTTAACTTAGTAGTATTACAAAAAAAGCCGTGATTTTTCACGACTTTTTGATATTAAGATTAAATATTTGTATTTCTTATAATTTACTTTTGATTTTCTTTATTTAATTCCAAAGTATCTATCTTTTTAATAAATGGTAAATAAATAACAAAAGATACAACAATCATCACAAATTGCCATAATGCAACACGCCATCCACCAATCAAAAGTCCTGATATAATTGGTGGTGTTGTCCAAGGAACCATAACCCCGCTAAATAATGGTAAAATTCCCATATACATTAATAAGTAGCTACTTATACCTATAATTAAAGGAACAAGAACAAATGGAATTAATAAATATATATTAAGTACAATTGGTGTCCCAAAAATAATTGGTTCATTAATGTTAAAGATATTAGGTACAATGGATAATTTACCTAAACTACGTAATGACTTTGATTTGGCAAAAAATGTAATATAAATCACTAACCCAATCACAATTCCAGCACCAGACATACATAAGAAATTGTCCCAAAATTGTTGTGTAAAAATATGTCCACCATTTTGAATTGTAAGAGGCAATCCTGAATCTATAATTTTTTGATTAGCTGCCATATTTGCTTGTAAAATTGGTGAAAGAATTCCTCCACATATAGAACCACCATGGACGCCTGTCCACCATAATAAAGACATAACAACCGTCATAATAATAACGCCAAAGAACGAATCTGTAATTCCTTGTAAAGGAATTTGAATTACCGAATAAATAAGTTCTGCAAATGTTGTATTAAATATAAAGTGACATATAGCATAAATAATTGCACAAATAGTAATAATAATTCCAGTTGGTAATAGTGACGAAAATGAATCTGCAACACCACTAGGCACACCATCTGGCATTTTAATGCTAATATCTTTTTTTACACATAAAGAATAAATATATCCAACTAAAAAACCAATTAAAATAGCACAAATCATTCCTTGACCAGCAGTCCAATCTTTAGAAATAATTCCTGTAACTGATTCCCCACTGTCTAATACCTTAGAAGATGGAGTTAATAAAATAAAAGCTGCTAAACCAGTTAAAGCGCCATTTATAGCTGTTATTACTTGATCATTCTTCAAATAAGAATAAGTAATTCCTATTACTGTAAAGAAGGCCATTAATGAAAACGTAGAAGAATATACTTGAGAACATACATCTCCTATTCCACTTTCACTAATTACTTTACTTACTGATTCAATTGGTAAGTTGGCAATCAACAGGAACAATGATCCTATCATTAAAAACGGTAAAGAAAACATCATTCCATCCTTTAAAGCCTTTATAACTTTTGTATTTGTAAACTTCGATATATAAATAACTAATGTTTCATTTATAAATTTGTTCATATTATTTATCTCCTATAAAATTTCACCATTTGATGAAATAACTCTTTTATACCATTCAAAAGAAGCTTTTCGATATCTTCTTCCACTACCTTTAGCTTGGTCATCTAAATCAACATAGATAAATCCATATCTTTTTGCCAATTCACCAGTAGAAGCACTTACAATATCGATTGCTGACCAAGGAGTATATCCCATGACTTCTACACCATCTAACTCAATTGCTTTTTTCATTTCTGAAATATGGTTTCTTAAGTAATCAATACGATAATCATCATTAATGATTCCATTTTCTAATTTATCATAAGCTCCAAAACCATTTTCAACAATAAACATTGGTTTTTGATATCTTTCATAAACTTCATTTAAAATAATCCTTAATCCTGTAGGATCAATAGCCCAACCCCAATCACTTTTCTTTAACAATGGATTTTGTACTTCAATAAAGTCATGTATTTTATCATATTCTGCAATCGTTGATTTATAATAACTAAACCCTATATAATCCACAGTACCTCGTTTTAAATCTTTTAAATCTTCATCAGTTATATCTAATTGAATATTACTCCTTTCCCACTTTTTTAAAGTATAGTTTGGATAATATCCCCTTACATGAACATCACTAAAGAAATACCTCTTATCCATTGCTTTAATTCCTGCAAGAATATCTTGTGGATTACAAGAAGAAGGATAAATTGGGCCAAAATGCAACATGCAACCTACTTGCATAGAGGCATTAATTTCTTTGGCTCTTTGAACTGCTCTAGCACTTGCAACAAACTGATAATGAGATATTTGATACATTGTTTGTTCAATATTTTCATTATCTTCATATAAAACACCTGCTCCAGTCCAAGCATTAAAAGGATTATCGGTATCTATAAGATTATTAATTTCATTAAATGTCATCCAATATTTGACCTTTTTGCTATATCTTTTAAAACATGTAATCGCATATCTTTCAAAGAATGTAATTAATTGTCTATTTCTCCAACCACCATATTTTTTTGCTAAATAAAGAGGCATTTCAAAATGAGATAAAGTAACAATAGGCTCTATTCCATATTTTAAACATTCATCAAAAACATGGTCATAATACTCTAGCCCTTCTTCATTAGGCTCTAATTCGTCACCTTGAGGATAGATCCGTGGCCATGAAATACTTAAACGGAAACATTTAAAGCCCATTTCAGCAAATAATTTAATATCTTCTTTATAATGATGATAAAAATCAATTCCATAATGGTTAGGATAATATTTATCATCTAATATTTCATAAGAAATTTCTCGAGGGTGATCAACATCACCAGCTGACATAACATCGGTTACACTTAATCCTTTATGTCCTTCTTGATAGCCACCTTCGTATTGATTAGCAGCAACAGCACCACCCCATAGAAAACTTTTATTCATAATCATTCTCCCATTTTAAATTTATCAACTGCTTTTGTTGTTTCTTCTAAATAAGAATAATTACTTTTAACGAAGTAAATATATTAAAAACATACTGTAAAGAAGCAATATAAACAGCATTAGATAGTTCAGTTGTATTTTGAGTGGTCATAATTACAATTGTTTCATCACAATATTTACAAATTTCTCTTTTTTTATGATCACAAATCACAATTGATTTAGCATGATATTTGCGAATATCCTTTGCTATTTTTAACATTTCCTTATTTTGACCTGTATGTGTTAAATAAATGCAAACTGTATCGTTTGGTTTCCTTTGCTTTAAGTATTGAAGATGCATTGGATTTAAACTGTTATATGCTTTAGAAATAACCCCTTCTTCTTCAAAATTCAAACTATAAATTTCTGCTAAAGAAAAATTAATACCAGTTCCATAAATTTCAATATATTTAGCATTTTTAATAAGTTGATAAATTCTTTCTATAACTTGTCTATCTAGTAAACTTTTTGTATACTCTATCGCTCTTTTATGTAAAAGTTCGATTTTATTTAAAGCATCATCAATTGAACTCTCACTTGAAAAAGGTTCAATTTTAAAATCATTTTTCAATTCAAGTAAATGAGAATATTCAGCCGCATATTGATATTTAAATTCTTTATATCCATTAAAGCCCAGTTTCTTACACAACCTAGAAATCGTTGCACTACTGGTATAACTTAATATTCTTTTTTAAAATATCTTCTTGATTATTTATTATATAATCCACTAAATACTTTTCTTGAATTGTTAAATGGTCTAATGTTTTCATTTTGTCAATAATCATCATATTTCCTCTTTTCACCGGTTAAAAGATTCAAATTAATTATCTTCTTATCTAGAAGACATCTTCATCATAATTAACAACAACTTGTAAGTCAATCTTCTGTAAGCATTTACAATCAAATCGAAAAAAACTTTCAATTTCACAATTATTAACAATAAAAATTGAAAGAAATTATCAAAAAAGGTTGTTACGAAATTCAATAAATAATTTCATAACAACTTTTTTATTTTGTATTATTTTTATTTATATAAAAAGAGAACAACATTTCGCATTCGTTCTCTTTTTTTGAAGATTTTCTTACAATATTTTAGGTTGCCTTCTTAAGTGCCTCCTAAACTATTTTTTTGTCCATTTTTCAAATTCTTCATCAGTAGCTAAAACATAATGAGTTCCATCTACTAAATGTTCAGTACCTTTTGTATAATCGACTCCACTTTCTTTATAATCGTAAGTAAATGATTTACGTACTTTTTCTACACGTGGATTAGGATGAGGAATAGCACTTAATAATGATTTTGTATATGGATGAATTGGATTATCAAAGATTTCTTCAGTAGTTCCTGTTTCTACTAAATGTCCTAAGTGTAATACCCCAATTTTATCACTGATATATTTAACCATTGATAAGTCATGTGCAATGAATAAATAAGCAATTCCTGTTTCTTTTTGAATCTTTTTCATCAAGTTAACAACTTGTGCTTGAATAGATACATCTAACGCTGAGATTGCTTCATCAGCAATAATTAAATCAGGATTCATAATTAATGCTCTTGCAATACCAATACGTTGTCTTTGTCCACCTGAGAATTGATGTGGATAACGTGAAGCATGTTCTCTTGATAAACCAACAAGTTCAAGCATTTCATAGATTTTTTCATTTCTTTCTTCAATAGAAGAATAAGATTTATGAATATCTAAACCTTGACCAATGATATCAATAACTTTCTTTCTTGGATTTAAACAAGCCATTGGATCTTGGAAAATCATTTGCATCTTTGTATGTAATTCTTTAGATGTTTCCTTATCTAATTTTCCACCAATTTCTTTTCCGTTGAAAACAATTGATCCAGAAGTTGGTTTATATAAACGAATAATACTTCTACCAGTAGTTGATTTACCTGAACCAGATTCACCTACTAAACCATAAGTTTCACCTGGCATAATATCAAATGAAATACCATCAACTGCTTTTACAGTAAAGTTACGATTAATTTTAAAATGTTGTTTTTGATCTTTTACGACAAGGATAGGTTCTTTATTTTCCATTATTCAACACCCTCCTTTTTCATTTTTTCTAATCTGTTTTTTAATTCAACTGGCATTTCAACTTTTGGAGCTTTTTCATGCATTAACCATGAAGCAACTTTATGAGTTGTACTACCAGGTACTTTAAACATTGGAGGTTCAATTCTTAAGTCAATATTTAAAGCATACTTATTACGTGGAGCAAAAGCATCACCTTTTACTTCATGTGCTAAGTTTGGTGGTGTACCAGGGATT
>OGEG01002192.1_pt1 | contig 10685 bp, 9 predicted proteins | sample 1570621 | NCBI WGS metagenome assembly OGEG01 (sample SAMEA2582130, study PRJEB24529) | metagenome | biome: Human gut stool | place: China | collected 2011 | reverse complement strand
ATCTAATCCTATATGCATTAAAATTTCTGCTTTATTATTTGCTTCAAATCCAATAGCATGTTTAGTCGAAGCAACCAATTTAACTTTCCCATCTAATGGCGCAAACAAAATATCTCCTTCAAATATTAATCCTACTCCTTCACCCATCATTTTCTTTGAAAAAACAGGATCTGGAACTTTTGATAAGTCTACAACTTTTCCATTTGCCGGTGCATATATTACACATTTTTTCTTTTTTAATACGTTAATCATATTCTTTCTCCTTATTATATAAATAAAAAACTCTTCAAAGGCAACATAATAAAGTATAAAAATACTTTTATTAGGTCAAGCCTCCAAAGAGTTACATTCCTAAATCACAAAGAAATACTAACATTCTATGATGTTTTTGTCAATATTTTGTTAAAATTTATATTAACTTTATATTTATATTATTCTCATTTTTTATTCAATATTTTAAATCATCACTAAATCTAATAAATGAATCCCGTTTCCCTTTCCAAGTAAAATACCTTTTAAACAACGATTACATGTACATATTACTTGAATACCTTGAAACTGTTGTACATAATCATACATATATTTTTCTTGTATCTCTTTAGAATAATGAGATAAATGGTTATCTTTCAATTCTTTATTTTCATAGTGGAGCGTTCCACAATAGATAGAATTTTCTTTATTCTTTTCAATTTCAAGTACCTCAATATTCATTTTTTTTAAAAGACTTCTTACTGCTTGATGTATTTCTGGATGATTTCTATCTCTCCAACAATCTTGTAAATACATCTTTTGACCATGATAATCAGGAAATTTAAAATCATCTAATTGATCTAAATATTGCCATAAAGACATTGTATTAACTTGATTTTCTATTTGACCTCTACACGCTTGACAAACATAAATACCAATATCTTCTTCATTAAATTTTCTTTGATCAATTTTACAACATTTTGCAATATCCATCTTTTCTTTTAAATATTCTCTTACTTTTTTTGCTGTTTGTGGACTTGAAATAGCAAAATTACAACTTGGATAATAAATATACATTCTCTTTCCTCCTATATCATTTGAATAACAACCTCACTGATTCCTGCAAGAACCATAACTAAAATTGGATTCATTTTATATTTTCTAAGTAATATTAAACAAAGGATAAAAACAATAATTGCATGGTATCTTATATAAGAAATACCAATTAATGAATCTTTAAAAAATGAAGAAATCAAAATACTGATTCCACTAATCGCAATCATCGAAACAACCGCTGGTCTTAAATAAGAAAGAATTGTTTTCATTACTTTCATATCTTTATATTTTACATAAAAATAAGCAAGTAATGAAACAAGGATACATGAAGGTAAAATACAACCAAAAGTAGCAATAAGAGCACCAGGTAAATGAGCTACATATTGTCCAACAAATGTTGAAGAATTGACCGCAATGGGTCCTGGTGTCATTTGGGAAATCGTAATAAGATCCGTAAAAGTATTCTGACTGATCCAATGATAGGTGGAGATTACTTGTTGACTAATAAGAGGTAATGCAGCATAACCACCCCCAAAGCTAAAGAGTCCTATTTGGAAAAATGCCCAAAATAATTGTAAATAAATCATGCTCTTTCCCTCCTTATAAATAGCTCAACAAATGCAAGTAAAATACATCCTAAAATAATGTACATAATGTTCACATTTAAAAAGTAATTTAAAACAAAAGCTCCTATCATAATTAAAATATTTCTTTCTTTATGTTCATCCATGACACTTAAAGCCATATCATAAACCACACTTACGATAATCGCTCCAATTCCAGCACGCATCCCAAGAAGAATTGCACTGATGATTTTATTGGTAATAAATATTTTATAAAAATAAGCAATCACAACAATAATCCCTAAAATTCCTGCCATTTTATATCCTAAAACAATCGCTCCATTAACAGCTATTGCTCCTGGAGCACTTTGTGCAATCGCTACTAAATCCAACATTTCTTTTTCATCAATATAATGAAGTTGATCCACAAATCTTTCTTTTAATAAAGAAACAATCACATAACCTCCACCAAAAGTAAATGCTGATAAATAAAGTGTAGAGGTAAACAATTCCATTAATAATTTTCTTTTTTCCTTCATTTCTATCACCTATTTCATCTTAATACACATTGATTCATCTGTAAAATATTATATAATAATATTATACATAGGTATTTACCTATATAAGGAGGCATTATGACATTTAGACATCTAGAAATCTTTATGAGTGTTTATCAAAATCAAAGTATTACTAAAGCATCCAAAGAATTACACATTAGCCAACCTTCTGTTTCATTAGCTATTAAAGAATTAGAAGAAAAATATCAAACACCCTTATTTGATCGTATGAACCGTCAAATTTATCCTACAAAAAAAGCTCATCTTTTATATAATCATTCATTACAGATTCTTTCATCTCTTGAAAATATGGAAAATGAAATGTATGAAGATCATGTAGAAAATATTTCTTTTGGTTGTAGTGTCACTATGGCACAAGTTTTTTTACCTCAATTATTAAAAAAATTAAAAATGATTTACCCAACTATTCATTTTCATATTATCGTTAATAATCTTGAATATATAGAAAATTTACTTTTAAAAAATGAACTTGATTTTGCTTTAATTGAAACAACACCGCTTCATCAATTAAAAAAAATAGCCTTCTATCAAGATGAACTTGTTATTATTGTTCATCCAAAACATCCTTTATTAAAAGTAAAAGATTTAAAAGAACTAGAACATTATGATTATTATTCACGTGAAAAAGGAAGTTCTATTTATGAACTTGTTCATAGTTATTTTATAAGTCATGATTTAGATATTGTGCCAACTATTGAATGTACAAATCCTCATGCTTTAATTGAACTCGTTAAACAAAATGATGGCTTTTCGATACTTCCTTATTCTTTAGTTAAAGAATCAAAAGAAATAACTTATTTAAAAAATAATGATTTTCAAATACAAAGAACGTATCATATTGTCATGCACAAAGACAAAAAACTCCTTCCTCTCTATCAAGAAATATTTGAGCTTATTAAAAAGGAATAATGACCAAAAATCATTATTCCTTTTATTATTTAGCTTTAATTGCCCAACGCATTTTTGTTGATTTAGCTCTTGAATTTCGATGACATTCTTCTTTAGTAGGTCGTATTACATTTCGACATACATCTTCATAAACACCACTATTTTTCATTTCTTTAAAAGTCTTTTTAACAATACGATCTTCTCCAGAGTGGAAAGTTAAAATAGCAACTTTTCCACCTGGTTTTAATATTTTAGGTAGTTTTTCAACAAATTCATTTAATACTTCAAATTCTTGATTGACTTCAATTCTTAATGCCTGAAAAACTCTTGCTGCTGTTTTATTAACAATATCTTTTCTATTTTTATCTTCAATAAAATTTAATGTTTTATCAATGATTTTATAAAGTTGACGTGTTGTTTCTACTTCCATTCCTGAACGAATAAAAGAATATATGTTTTTAGCTAAAATATCAGCATAAGGTTCATCAGAGTTTTCTAATAAAATATTTTCTAAATCTTCTCTAGATAACTCTTTTAATATCTGAGAAGCGGGTCTTCCAGCTTTAGGATTTAATCTTAAATCTAAAGTTCCATCTTTTTTATAAGAAAAACCTCTTTCTGGATTATCAATTTGCATTGATGATACACCTAAATCTGCTAAAACAAAATCAAATTGTCCATATTTTTCGCTTACTTCGTCAATATTTCTAAAGTTAGTTAAAATAGATGTAAAAAGATTTTCATCAAATCCTTTATTTCTAAGTCTTTGTGTTGTCTTTTCAATTTCAATCGAATCAATATCTAATCCATAAACATGACCTTGTCCATCTAATTTTTCTAACATTTTAGATGTATGTCCACCATAACCTAACGTACAATCTAAACCAACTTGTCCTGGTTGAATATCTAAAAACTCTAATATTTCATCTACCATAATAGAAATATGCATTCCTGCAGGTGTACTTCCTTTAGAAATTACTTTTTCAATCGTTTCAGGATACATTTCTGGATCTAATTCTTTATATTTTTCTTCAAAATTTCTAGGATGTGTTCCTTTATATCTTTTTCTTCTTTTATGTATTTGTTCACTCATAATTATTCCTCATCTTTTTACTCTTTATAATATAACGAATAATCTTTTAAGAAACAATAGAAAGATAACAGACTTATTATTAGCAGTAGTAAAAATATTTTTTCTATTTTGGATATATAAAAAATAAGTTTTTATTCTATTGGTTGTTGATAAAAACCGCCATAAAAATTTTCAGTTTTTATAACATTAACTATTAAATCAGGATCCACATCTTTCATTAAGTCTATAATATCTTGGACTTCATAACTTGAAACCACTGTATGTAATAAATTCATTGGCTGTTTTGAATATCCTCCAATAGCCTCAACACAAGAAATACCATGACGATAATATTGGATATAGGCCTCTACAATTTCTTTTGATTTTTTTGTTGTTATTTGTAATGTTACACGTTCATAACGATGGTAAAAAGAATCGATTGTTTTTGTTGAAATAAATTGAAATAAAATAGAATATCCTGCATGGATCCAACCAAACATAAATCCAAAAATCAATAATATAATTGAATTAAAAATAAAAACATAGCTCCAAATCGATTTTCCTTTCTTATTAGAAATATATAATGCAACAAAATCTGTTCCTCCTGTTGAAGCATTCATTTTTAAAATACTTGCCGTCATTAATCCATAAAGAGTTCCACCAAAAATCACATTCAATAAAGTATCATCAAAAATAGGTGGAAAATGAATTATTTTTAAAAAGAAACTTGCTAGAAAAACTTCTAATAAAGAAAAGAACGTAAATCTAGGACTAATACTTTTATAACATAAAATAGCTACTGGTACATTTAATACAATCATTCCTAAAGAAGTAGAAAATGAGAAATGAAAATAAGTTGATGTAATCTTTTCAATCAATATCGCAACTCCTGTAAATCCACTTGATAATAAATTAGCTGGTTGAATAAAGACTTTGATGACATAAGCTTGTACAAAAGCACCTAAAATAACTGTTATCAATGTTAAAAAACATTTTTTATTTAAATGAAACATAGAGCCACCACCGGTATTGTTATAATTGATAATAAAGTTGATAGAAAAACTGTTTTTGCTGCTAAAAATTCATTTTGTTGATATCTTTTCGCAAATAAAACAGCACCATTAGCTACAGGCATCGCTAAAATAATCATCGTCATTGCTTGAATCATTGTATCTTTGATAAGAAAATGAACTAATGGCGAAAAAATCATTGGAATGATTAAATCAATGAATATTGTAAATAAGTAAATCTTTCTATCGAGTAATATTTTCTTGATAGGATATTTAGAAAGTGTTGCTCCAATAATAATCATTGCTAATGGTGTTGTCATATTACCTATCAATTGAATAGGTTGTAACAATGTTTCAGGTAATGATATTGAAAAAATATATAATAACACTGCAATCAATGAAGCAATAATTCCTGGCGTAATGAGTTTTTTTATTTGAAATGATTTATTATTTGACATAATCATCATTCCTAAAGTAAACAATGATAGATTAAAAGGCATATTGATTAAAGCTGTTAATAAAAGCGATTGTTTACCAAATAATGATTGTAATAGAGGAAAACCAATGAAACCTACATTAGGGTAGATTATCATAAATAAATAGAGTGATTTATCTTTTAAAGAACTTATTTTCAAACACAAATAAGCAAAAATAGGTAATATAATAATTAAAATAATCATTGATAAAAATAAATCTTGATAAGGAATACCATTTTTATTGGCACTTACAGATGAAATAATTAAACAAGGCATTGTTATATTTAAAACAAAACGATTCATTTTATCAATAAAACTCTCATCAAAATCTTTCATTTTTCCTAAGATAAAACCTAAAACAATCATCATAAACAATTGTAAAATTTTATTAATTACTAAATAAACATTCATTTTAATCCCTAAAATATTCTAAAATAATATTCATCATGACTTTAAAACCTATCTTATAAGAATCTAAATCAATCCATTCATCATAAGTATGTGCTTTTTCTCCCATTAAAGTTCCAATCGTATTAGCACATATTCCATAAGATAAAGGAATATTTGAATCTGTACCATTAGCACATTTTTCTACATCATCTAAATAATATTCTTTAATCAATCTCACATTATGATCTGTAAATTTTTCAAATTTTTCTTGATTTAATAAACCATTTCCAGGTCTTACTCCTAAAATTTCAATTTCTACATTTGAGTAGTGTGAAACAATTTCTTGAAATTGTTTCTCCATGATATCTAAACAGCTTTGCATAGAAGAACGATATTCATAAAGTAATGTAGCTGTAGAAGCAATTGCATTAATTGTTGTTCCACCTTCTATTTTTCCAAAATTATAAGTTGTTTTAGCTTCTGTTGGTATTTGTTTATGACTTAATTCATACATAATTTTACTTAAAGTCTCAATAGCATTTTCTTTGCCAAAATCAGCATAAGAATGTCCTCCTTGACAATGAACAGTCAAACGATAACGTTTAGAACCTACAGCACTATTTGTACACTGATTCAAATATCCATCAAAAGAAATAAATGATTTAATACGGTTTTTATACTGTTCAACAATATAACGACACCCATTAGAATTTCCTAAACCTTCTTCACACGTATTTAAAACAAACAAAATACCTGTCTTTCCATGTAAATGATGAAGGTGAATATAATGAATCACTTGCATTAAATGAACAACATTAGCTGTATCATCTCCTACTCCTGGTCCATATAAATAATTCCCTTTTTGTGTTATTTTTAACGGTTCCATATCAGCAAAAACAACATCAAGATGCCCACAAAATACAGCAATATCTTGATTATCATCAAACATTTTAATAACAACATTATTCATCTTATCAATTGTTGTCTCAATACCTCTTTCTTTAAACCACTGTTTACAAAATTGTGCTCTTTTTTCTTCATGATAAGATGGTGCTGGAATAGTTGCTAGCTGTTTTAAAAGTTCTATAGAATAATCAGCTTCTTGTTCAACATAATCTTCTTCATATTTATATAACATATTTTTCCCCCTATATTAAAGAAAAGGCAATTATGCCTTTTCAATAGATTCCTTTTTGACTTCTTGTTTATCTAACATTTTAAAGAATGGATAATAGATAGCCATTGAAATTAATAATAATACAATTTGTAATAGAGCTCCTCTAATACCACATAATAAGAAACCTGAAATAATTGGTGGTGTTGTCCAAGGAACTTCAACCCCAATACTTACTGGGACTAATCCAATATATGTAGAAGCATAAGTGACAATTGCCATTGTAATATTAGCAATCACAAATGGAATAGCCATAATTGGATTTAAAACAATTGGCATACCAAAGATCAATGGTTCATTAATATTAAATAATGAAGGAATTAATGATAATTTACCTAAAGCTTTATATCTAGATGATTTAGCAGTAAAGACAATAACAAGTGCTAATCCTAAAGTAGCTGCAGTTCCTCCTAATTTAACAAAGTTAGCAATAAATTGATAATTGACAATATGTGTAGCAGCTTTTCCAAGTCCAATTGCTGCAGCATTTTCAGCAGATAATGATCTCCAAATAGGATTCATTACTGAAGAAACAATACTTGATCCATGTAAACCAAAGATCCATAAAATTGATTCTATTAATAAAACTAAAATTGTAGCTGGTAATGTACTACCAATAGATTGTAATGGTTGTTGTAACATTGTAAAAATGAAATTTTGTGCACTTTTGAAACTTGTCATTTCAAAACCAATTCTTACAAAGTTAAAAATAATAAAGATAATAGCTACTGGAATTAAAGCTTCAAATGGTTTAGCCACATTTTGAGGTACTGCATCTGGTAATTTAATTGTCCATCCTTTTTGAACAACAAATCTAAAGATTTCTACAGCTAAACAAGTTGTAATAATTGCTAAAAATAATCCTGATGCACTAAAATTATCAAGTGGTAATCCTTTTAGTCCATCTTCTGTTACTAAAACAGGTGTTAACATGAAGATAGCAATAAATGATACAACAATTGACTCTCTTGTATCTACTTTATAAAAATGTGCAAGAGAACGTGCAATTCCTACAACTACATAAATTGACATGATTCCATAACTCATACGATAAGGAACCATAAATATTTGACTCCAATTTTCCCCTAAAAGCCCTGTCATAAGTTCACTATAACCATTAATAGGAATACTTGTAAAAAGTAAGAATAAAGAACCAACAATAATAACTGGCATTACGCCAAAGAAACCTTCTTTAATCGCATTTAAATAACGATTTGCACTTACTTTAGATGCAAATGGCATCAGTTTTTCACCCATTTTATCAAAAAAACTATTCATCATTTTCTCCTCCTATTCAAATTTTGTTTGTCCATTGGTTTCAATTACTTTCTTATACCAATAAAATGATTTCTTTCTATATCTTTTTAAACTTCCATTTCCTTGGTCATCTTTATCAACATAAATAAAACCATATCTTTTCTTCATTTCTCCTGTTCCAGCAGAAACTAAATCAATACATCCCCATGTTGTATAACCAATAACATCAACATGATCAATTTTTATAGCTTGTTTTAAAGCCTCAATATGTTTTCCTAAAAAATCAATACGATATTGATCATGAACTGAACCATCAACTTCTTTTTGATCGATTGCACCAAAACCATTTTCAACAATAAACATTGGAAGTTGATAACGGTCATATAACCAATTTAATGTATATCTAAGACCTTTAGCATCAATTGGCCATCCCCATTGTGTTTTTTGAATATAAGGATTATCGCATAAATCATTTTCTTCATCATAATCAAGATTAATATTACCATCACCTTTTGTTGCAAAAGACATGTAATAACTAAAACCTATATAATCAACACAACCATGTTTTAAGGCTTCTAAATCTTCTTGAGTTAAATCTAAATCATATCCTTGTCTTTTAAAGAATGATTTCATATAACCAGGAATAATTCCTCTAGCATGAACGTCTAAATACCAGAAACGTTTATGATTCGCTCCTACAGCTTTTAACATATCGTCTGGATTACATGAATAAGGATAGATTGGTGTCATGGCCATCATACATCCAATCATTAAATCAGGATTGATTTCATGTGCTATTTTTACAGCTTTTGCACTAGCAATTAATTCATAAAGTGCTGCTTGATAAACAATTGCTTCACGATCTTCTCCTTCTTCAAATAAAATACCTGAGTTTGTAAAAACTGCCACATCTGCTTTATAGTTTGCTTGATTATTGATTTCATTGAAAGTCATCCAATATTTGACTTGATGTTGATATCTTTCAAAACATACTTTCGCAAATCTTACAAAACAATCGATCAGTTTTCTATTTCTCCAACCACCATATTTTTTTACTAAACCATAAGGCATTTCAAAATGGCTTAAAGTAATAACGGGTTGAATACCATTTTTTAATAATTCATCAAACATCTCATCATAGAATTTTAAACCATCTTCATTAGGTTCTAATTCATCCCCTTGAGGAAAGATTCTTGCCCAAGAAATAGATGTTCTAAAACATTTGAATCCCATTTCTTTAAACAAAGCAATATCTTCTTTATAATGATGATAAAAATCAATAGCTTCATGATTAGGATAAAATTCATTAGGTAAAATCGTATCTGTAATTTGTCTTTTTTTACCAACACCCCCAACTGTCATCATATCTGAAACATTGAGACCTTTTCCTTTTTCATTATAGCCACCTTCTACTTGGTGAGCAGCAACAGCTCCACCCCATAAAAAATCCTTACGCATTTTCTGCTCCTTCTGCTTTTAGGGCTGCTTTTGTCCTTGCGATAACAAATGGTAAATAAATTAAAGTACTTACACCAACACAGACAAAACCAATAACTAAAGCCATGATATTATTTGCTCCTGAACCTAAGAAAGGAATCAAGAAACCTGGTGTTGTCCATGCAACACTATAAGCAACTGGTGGAATGATTTTAATGACACATACACAGAACCATCCAATAATGTTACATACGACCGGTGATAAAATAAATGGAACAATATACATTGGATTCATAACTAATGGTAAACCAAAGATAATTGGTTCATTGATATTAAATAAACCTGGTGCAAGTGACATTTTACAAATTTGATATTGTGCCTTATTCTTTTTACCAACAATAAATGTTGCAATAATTAAACCTAAAGTTGCTCCGGAACCTCCTGTATTACCAAAAGCATCATTAATAGATCCCCAGTTAATTGGATAAGGGGCACCCCATGCAGTTCCATGTGCAGCTACATAAGCTAAGTTCATATTTTGTTGTTCTGTAAAGATCACTGAACGTAATGCATTTAAAGTGTTTGGACCATGGATTCCTAAAACCCATAAGAATTGTTGTACAACAACAAAAACAATAATTGTTCCCATTGAGCTTCCTAAGCTTGTTAGTGGTGCTTGAATCATGTTATAAATCAATACTTGAATACCATCACTTGTAATATTATTGAAAATAAAGTTAAGAACACCTGTAACCGCTAGAACAATCATAATTGGTAATAATAAATTAAATGATTGAGATACTGCTGGTGGTAC
>OGEG01002175.1_pt1 | contig 10740 bp, 10 predicted proteins | sample 1570621 | NCBI WGS metagenome assembly OGEG01 (sample SAMEA2582130, study PRJEB24529) | metagenome | biome: Human gut stool | place: China | collected 2011 | reverse complement strand
CATCCCCGGTGCCTTCGACCCCCGGGTGGCCGAGGCTGTGGCGAACGCTGTGGCAGAAGCTGCCCGCGAGAGCGGCGTGGCCCGCTGTTGACAGAACTAGAAAAGGAGGCTTTTTATTATGACCAGCGAAAAGAAAAATGTCTACAAGCTATTTAATCTGCCGTGGTATATTTTTGCCATCTTCGCCGTCATTGTGATTATTGCCACCTATACCGGAACGCTTCCCGGCGGCATGGCTGGCTGTTTTGCCTTTATGATTGTGCTCGGCACCATTCTTTACGAAATCGGCGAGCACGCTCCGATTATCCGTTCTTACTTGGGCGGCGGCGCTATCGTGGTCATCTTTGGTTCCGCACTGCTCAACTATTTCCATCTTCTGCCTACCGTCGTCGGTACTACGGCGGACGGCACCAAAATCTACAATTTCGTCGAGGGTTTTGACTTGGTCGCTTCCATCAACACCTTTTTCAAACCCACCGGCGCATTCCTCGACTTCTACATCGCAGCCCTTATCACCGGCTCCATCCTTGGCATGAACCGCAAACTTCTGGTCAAGGCAGCTGCCCGTTATTTCCCCGCCATCTTTGGCGCTATCATCGTGTCCTTCGGCCTCACCGCTATCGTCGGCACCGTTATGGGCTTTGGTGCCATCAAGTCCGTCCTTCTGATTGCTCTGCCCATCATGGGCGGCGGCATGGGCGCTGGCGCTGTTCCTCTTTCCAAGATTTTTGAGTCCTCCGGCACAATGACCGCCGCAGAGGCCATCTCCATCATGACCCCCGCCGTTGCGATTGGCAACGCAATCTCCATCGTTCTGGGCGGCATCCTTGTCAAGGTCATCCACAGCAAGGAACTCAACGGTCAGGGCAAGCTGATGCGTTCTGCCGACGCCGCAGATGAGCTGGGTGTCAGCGAAGAAATGCAGGCCAAACGTGACCACATCGATGTGCGCAACATGGGCATTGGTATGTTCATCTCCTGCTCCTTCTTTGCATGGGGCTACATCGTCGCAAAGATTTGGGATACCTTGGTTCCTTCCATCAGCATCCACGCTTACGCATGGATGATTATCTCCGTAGCCATCTGCAAGATTTTCAACATCATCCCCGAAGACATTGAAGTGGACTGCTACCAGTGGTTCCAGTTCATCATGAAGAACCTGACCCCCGCCCTGCTGGTTGGTATCGGCCTGTGCTATCTGGAACTTGGCACTGTCATCAGCAGCTTCAGCCTTACCTATCTGGTTCTCTGCTTCCTGTCCTGCATCGGCGCTTTCCTTGGTGCCGCTCTGGTTGGCCGTTTGGTTGGCTTCTACCCCGTCGAGGCTGGCGTTACCGCAGGTCTGTGTATGTCCAACATGGGCGGCACCGGCGACGTGGCCGTTCTGTCCGCTGCTGACCGCATGGAGCTGATGCCCTTTGCACAAATCTCCTCTCGTCTGGGCGGTGCAATCATCATGGTCGTCGGCAGTCTGCTGCTGTCGGTTCTGGGCAGTCTGCTCTGAGATTTTCCCACGATTTCTCCCTGAGTTTCCATTCTTTCACCGCGTTTTCTCCCCCTTTTCCGAAATTCACATCATACCACATTAACCCCTTAGAGGGGCATTAAAAGCCCCGAAGCCACCGGGCTGCCGTGCAGAAAATTTTCTGGATGGCAGCCCGGTGCTTTGTTTGGGTTTATTGCTTTTGGGGAGATTACGCGGGAGCTAGGCTGCGGGGTTATTTCTAGCTTATCGAATAACAGTATACCGAGCACAACAGCACATACAGCTCATTTGCCAAATACTTCAAGCTGATTCAAAAGTCTCCTTTTTATTTTTGGATGCAACAAAAACCGCCCCGGCTTCCTGTTACGGAAACCGGGGCGGTTCATATACTTTATTGGTGCTTTCTCAAGCTCTCACGCGATTACTTGCGGGGGTTCTTGATAGCAGCCTGGGCGGGTGCCAAAATTACAGGGCATTCGCACGTACTTACATCTGGTACAATGCCACCATCAGCGGCATCGTGACGATACACAGCAGGGTCGTTACCACATTGATCGCGCTGGCGTAGTCTGCATCTTTGCCGTACACCTGCGCCATCTGGGTCAGTGTGGACGCGGACGGCGTGCAGATGGCAAGCAGTGTAACCAGCAGTATTGTTCTGCCCTCCGGTACTAGTGCTGCAAGGCTGCTGTATTTCAACAGTACGATTCCTATCAGCGGGATGCCCACCAGACGCAGCAGCGTGATCCACCATAGTCTGTGATAGCTTAGCAGTTTTTTCAGATCCATTTCTGCGATCAGCATACCGAGTATCAGCATTCCCATTGGACCAACCATACTGCTGATTGAATCCACCGCATCCTGCACAGGTGCAGGCAGCTGGATCCGCAGCAGGAACAGCAGCACCCCAGCAAAAATGGCGATCATGTTGATATTGGTCAGAATCTTTTTCAGGTCGATTCCTTTTTCTCCGCAGAGCTTCATTTTAGCATGGCTCCACAGCAGAAAAAGCTGCACCGAAAGAAATGCGCTGGTGTAAATGACCCATTCCTTGCCCAGAATGGCCGTCACAATGGGAATAATAAGGTTCCCTGCGTTGGAATAGATCAGCGAGGTCTCCTCTACACCATCCAGTTTCAGCACCTTGCCCAGAAAGCCAACCACCACGATCAGCACCAGATGCAGCAGCGCTGACGCAGCCAGTGCCAGCAGCAGACCGTTCAGAATCTCGGGCTGATACTCCACCTGAAACGACGAGATGATCACACATGGCATGACCAGATACAGTGAGATCATGGAGAGCACCTTGCTGTCCTGACTGCGGACGATGCCGCAGCGCACCAGCACAATGCCCAGAGCCATGACCAAAAACAGTGAAAGGATCTTTTTTGCCAGAATCAAGCTTATCATATCGATATTCCTTTGCGGCAGCTGTTGTACGTGCTGCACTCTCACACAAAAAGATCAAGTGCAGTATTTTTCTTGTTGTTTTGAAAAATACTGCACCGATCTTTTTTATTTGATTAGTCCTCGGCGGGAAGTTCCAGATCCTGTCCGTTGGAAGCGATCACCTTTTTGTAATACTCGAAGGAATCTTTCTTCCGACGCTGCAGGGTTCCGTTGCCCTGATTATCCTTATCCACATAGATAAAGCCATACCGTTTTTCCATCTCGCCAGTGCCGGCACTCACGATATCGATGGGTCCCCACCAAGTGTAGCCGAAGATATCACAGCCGTCAGCCACAGCCTGCTGCAAAGCTTCGATGTGCTTTTTGAGGTACTCCATGCGGGCAGTATCGCGGATGCGGCCATCCGGGTCAATGGTGTCAGCCGTTCCAAGGCCGTTTTCAGCAATGAACATGGGCTTCTGGTAGCGGTCATACAGTTCGTTGCAGACGAATCGAAGACCCACCGGGTCGATAGGCCAGCCCCACTTGGATTTTTCCAGATAGGGATTGTCCGCACCTACGTGACCGCCCGTATTGGAGCGGATCTTCATGCCGGCAATGTGGGTAGAGGTCATGTAGTAACTGAAAGCCAGATAGTCGTTGGTGTTCTGTGCAATCAGCTCAGAATCGCCCGGCTCCATCTGCACCTGTACGCCCAGCTCTCCCCACTTGCGATCGATGTAAGAGGGGTAACGGCCGCGCAGCATCACATCCGAGAAGAACAGCGAACGCTGACGAAGCTGATAGGTTTCCATCACATCCTCCGGGCGGCAGGTGTTGGGATATGCCGTGCTCAAAGACAGCATGCAGCCGATCTTTGCACCCGGTATCATCTCATGGCAGGATTTGACAGCCAGTGCATTGGCCACAAACATATTGTGTGCAGCCTGATACTGCCGCTGCGGTGCATTGTCATCATCTGCCACCACCATGCCGGCTGCCAGATAAGGCAGCTTGAGGGTGTTGTTGATTTCATTGAAAGTCATCCAGTACTTGACCTGATCCTTGTAGCGCTCAAACAGCACCTTGCAGTAGCGCTCAAAAAAGCCGACCAGCTTGCGGTTGTCCCAGCCGCCGTACTTTTTGACCAGCGCCAGCGGAGTCTCAAAGTGAGAGATCGTGATCACCGGTTCAATGCCCCAGCGGTGCAATTCCCGGAACATATCCTCGTAGTAGGTCAGCATCGTCGCCGTTCGGGAAAATGCGACTCCATGCAATGGAGGTGCGCAGGCATTTCATGCCCATCTCGCCAAACATGGCAATATCTTCTTTGTAGTGATGATAGAAGTCGATCGCTTCATGAGAGGGATAGACGTGACCCTCATGCAGTTCCAGCGCAGGGTCCAGCTTGATGAAACGATCTTTGCCGGTCTCCAGCAGGTCGCAGATCTCTAAGCCCTTTCCATCTTCCAGATAAGCGCCCTCGCACTGGTTTGCCGCCAGTGCGCCCCATAAGAAGTTTTTTGCAAAGGTTTTCACAGCAGTTCTCCTTTTATCAGTTCTGAGCGGCCTGCTCTGCTTCTGCCTGCTTATTGGCAATGATCATGAAGGGGATATACACCAGAGTTGCCAGTGCCAGACCAATAATCTGCACCACAACACCCTGCCAGCCGTGGCCAATCAGTGCACTCAGCAGCACGGGCGTACCAAAGGCAACGTCAACGGTGTTGCAGGGCATAAAGCCAATCGTACTTGCAAACAGTGCAGTACCGGAGCACAGCATAACAGAGAGGATGGAGGGAATCAGCATGGTGGTGTTCAAAACCAGAGGCAGGCCAAAGACCATGGGCTCACTGATGCCGAACAGTGCGGGGCCAATGGCAACTTTGGCAACAGCACGATAATCTTCACGCTTGGACACCAAGAAGATGGCCAGACAGACGGGCAGAGAAACCGGCAGAACCACAAATGCGACCCAGAAGCCGTAGGTGATGGGAGAGGACGGAGTCTGACCAGCAGCAACAGCGGCAACGTTTGCAGCCAGAGCAGCAGCCAAGAACGGGTCACGCACAGGCTTGATGATCAGGTCACCATGGATACCCAGGAACCAGAATGCACGGCAGACCAGAATGATGATGAACAGACCGGCAGGACTCTGGAATGCATTCTCCAGAGGATGCTGGATGGTGGTGTAGATCCAGTCGGTCAGGTACTGGCCGCTGATCTGACGGAATGCGTAACCGCCAACGGAAACGCCCAACAGGGTGAGCACAATGGGGATCAGAGCGTTGAAAGAAGTAGTGATAGCAGTGGGAACAGATGCCGGCATCTTGATCTTGAGCTTATCAAAAGTCATCAGGAAGGCGAGCAGCTGACTTGCCAGAATGGCGACCAGCATACCCACGAACAGACCCTGAGAACCCAATGCTGCACCGGGCAGGCCACTGGCGGTGCCAGTCTTGTCGTCCACCACTACAGAGACGATCTGCGGGCAGATGGTCAGATAGGAAGCCAGCGCCATAATAGCGGAGATGTGCTCTGGCACATTGTTCTTCTTGCCCAGCTTGAGGCCGATCAGGAACACGATGGGCAGGGTCATGCAAGACAGCGTTGCAAAGTTTGCAGCGGTAAAGATAGGCTTCAGTGCTTCCAGTGCGGGAACCCACTTGGCAAGGCCGGTAGTGGTGCTGCACAGGATGGTGTTGAACAGGTTCATGAACGAGCCAACGATAACGAACGGCATGTAGATGGTGAACGAATCCTTGATTGCACCAAGGAACTTGTTTTCGTCCACTTTTTCGGCCACCAGGCTCATGCCATCAACGAACTTGTCGCTAAATTTACTCATGTTTTTTCTCCTCCAAAAGGGATTTTCCAAACAACTCAGCCGTTGTTCACCAGATCCTCGGCCTGCTTCAGAATGGCAGCACCGTTGCAGCGGCCATAGGCCAGTGCATCAATGACCGCCACCGGTGCACTGTCACCCACAGTTGCCTTGACCTTGCGCTGCAGATGGCGCACCTGCGGGCCCAGCAGCAGCACATCAAAGTTGCCAACGTTCTCCGCAATCTTGTTCTGATCCACAGCCCAGATCTCATAGTCCTTGCCTTGCTCCTTTGCAGCGTCCTTCATCTTCTGGACGACGACGCTCGTGGACATTCCCAAGCAGCAAGCCAGCATGATTTTCATAACGATTCTTCCTTTCTTGTGTTCCGTGTTTATTTATGATTCTGCTTATAGAGTTCAATAAACTCTTCTGCAAAATCGATGGACATGATTGCCATGGTCAGGTGATCCTCTGCGTGGATCAGCACGATGTTCAGTTCCACGCTCTTGCCCTGAGCTTCGCTCTGCAGCATATCGTTCTGTACATCGTGCGCCTTGGCCATCTGCTCTCTTGCTTCGGCCAGATTTTTTTCGGCCTGTTCAAAATTGCCGTTGCGGGCCTCCTCGATTGCCATCAGTGCCAGCGATTTTGCATCACCAGCGCAGGCGATAATTTCAAATGCAACTTCGTACTTCTCATCATCAACCATTTTCTTGTTCCTCCAGTCCTTGTTCTTTTTGTCTCAGCAGCCCCAACAGGACCTCGAACCGGCGCTCTGCGATCAATTTGCAGATGCAGGCTTCATCGACCATAAGCTGCGCAACAACCTGATAGAATTTTTGCAGTTTTGCGGTGGCATCGTCCGCGATGGACACTAGAAATACCACCTGTACCTTTGATTCGCCCCACTGCACGGGCTTGTCCAGAATGGCAAGGCAGACGAAGGTATCTTTGCTGACTGCCTTCCACGGATGCGGCATTGCCACCAGCCCACCAAACGAAGTGGCGGCCAGCGATTCCCGCTTTTTCACGAGCTGTAAAAAATCATCCGGCAGCTTTTTTTTGCCACACACGAACCGGCACATCTGTTCCAGTACCTGCTCCCGTGTTTCGCAGTTGAGATGTGGCAGAAACAGCTCCGGGCTGAAATATTCTTCCACAGTCCCCTTTTTGCCCTGCATCAAGAGCTTTTTCATCTGGGTCAGTTCTTTTTCGGTGGGGAAGAACTGGATCTGTCGGATGGGCACCGGGACATAAATGGGAATAGGCACCGTGGAAAACACATAGTCGATCTTACTGAAGTTCACGCTCCGCAGCCCGATCACGTCACAGGTTTGTACCTGGCCCAAATTCTTGCCGAATTTCTGCTGGTAGCGGTAAGCCAGCAGCTGGGCGCTGCCTTTGCCGCTGGCGCAGACGATCAGGATGTTTTTAGGTGCCCGCTCTTCGGCCTGCTGCCGTTCCAGTGCCAGCGCAAAGCTGACTGCGATATAACCGATCTCGTCCTCCTTGATGGGGTTCGGGCTGACGTTTTGCAACACGCTGCACGCCTGTGTGGCCATCTCGTAGGCCAGCGGATACTCCCGCTTGATATCCTGCAGAATCGGGTTCTTCATCCGCATCCCACTCTTGATCCGCGCCAGCAAGGGCACCATGTGCATGCACAGGCCCATGCGCAGTTCCAGATTGTCCCGGAAGTCGATGCGGAACGCCTCGTAGATATGCTCGATCATATCCGATACGATGCGGTTGACCTCCTGCGGAATCACCAAATTTTCATCCGAGGTCATTGCGTTTGCCCGGTACATCTGTTTGCCGTTCAGATGCATAGCAATGTAGCAGACCTCCGGCAGTGGAAAAGCCACGCCCGTCATGTTTTCGATCTGCACGGTGATGTGGCTGGCCACTTCTAGGATCCGCTCCGGAAGGTCCGCCTGCATACCATCCGAGCTTTCTATCGCGTGCCCTGTGCGGATGCGCTCCACTGCGACCTCAAGGTGGACCGCCAGATTATCCAGCGCCATCGTGGACATGGCGAATTTTTCTTTTTCCAGCACCCGGCTGACCAGCTCCTGTATCTGCTGCCCGACCGGGCGGCTCTCGTCCCGCTGCGCCGCAATGCAGATCCTACGGTTCGTCTCACGGCCTACCACGCAGATGCCGTAGCCCGGTTTGCGGCGGATGCTCAGCCCGTATTCCGCCAGCTGCCGCCCCACTTCGCGCAGATCGTTGGAGATTGACCGCCGCGACACAAAAAACTGCTCGCTTAGATCATCCAGCTTGGAATAGCCATCCTTTTCCAGCAGATACTGTCTCAGCCGCTGTATCCGCTCCTGCGCGTCCTGCGGGATGCCGGTCTGTTCTCCCTGCTGTGGTTTGCTGCCCGACACATACGTCTGTGCATCCGTGATTTCAATGCCGAACCCCCTGCCGGGTTTGGCTGTGATGCAAAAGCCATTTTCCTGCATTTCCTTTGCGTAGGTCTTAATCAGGCTCCGCACTGTTTTGCCGCTGAGTTTCAGTTGTGCGGCCAGTTCATCCGCCGTCATAGGGCCACTTTGGTCCAGTATTTCAGCGATCGTCCAGATCCGCTCGTCCATCTTTTCACCTCCCCCGGCCTGTTGATTAGCACATTTATTTTCTTATCACTGTTAAAATTATAGCATTTTTGCTCAATTCGTTCCACGTCCAGAATTTCCACATCCACTCCGGAAATTGTTGCATGTATATTTTACCGTTTGGATATTCTGCCAGTCAACACAAAAACCGCCCCGGCTTCCTGCTTCGGAAACCGGGGCGGTTCATTTGCGTTATGGTTTTTTATTCGCGCTTTTCAAGCGCTCACGCAAAACCTTGCGGGGGTCTTGGTCGCAGCCTGGGCGGGTGCCAAAATTACAGAGCGTTCGGAATAACGATGGTACATCATTCATGATTTTTCAGTTCGCATTACTCCATTCCTGCAATGATTTTCTCCAAATTTTCTTCCTGCAAGTAGAATTCCGGCACACCTAATACAATAAAGTGTCTTTTCAGGTTATACGCTCTACTTCAAAGAGGTCGCTCCTGTATGTACCAGCGTCTACGACCGAGACCTTGCAATTCAGCCATTTTAACTTCTTTTCAATGCTGAGTTGGATTCTGTCCATGTTCATTTTCTTGGTTCGAGTACCAGATTGGAAGTCCCCCTCCAGCAGCAGAATAACAAAAATGGTCTTGTTTCGCTGTGCAACTTTTTCATTTTCCAATGCCTTTGCATACGGAATCAATTCTCCCTGCTGGAATGGACGATTTTCACCGAAAGTCTGCGCACCAAGCAGACAGGAGATCGTCATAGCCACCTTATGCGCCACTTCATTATCAAAACTTTCTCTGCCTTCCGTATCGACTGGCGTTGGCGAAGTGTCTACTTTTGTATTATCTATTGCTATTCTCCAACCATTTTCCGCTTCATTGCCAAGGCAATCCTTGACCTCAAGTAATATCAAAAAATTGTCCGTATCACAGATAAAGTCCACGCCTTTTGCGCCTGTCAGTTTATTGAACCGTTTCCGATAAAATTCGGTATCATCAAACTTGATAGCCCTTTCTCCCGGAAACGTAAATTGCAGTTCTCCTTCAGTTAGTACCATAAATTAAATCCTGTTCCCGATTATACAGCTCGTCAAATTCCTCCATAATCGAATTATGGTCAAGGTCAGCCAGTTCTTTTCCAATTTCCATCGCAATTTTTCCATTTTCTGCGTGATACAGTGAAACAAACTGTACCTCTATAGGCTTGCCCTGTGGATATTTTGCCATCAGATTAAAACTTTGCATAGTAAAATAGTCATGTGTCGTAACAAAGACTTGTACTCCTGCTCTTGCAAGCGCTCCTAATGCTTGCGCTATCGGCTCTACCATTTTGGGATTCATATTCGTTTCTGGTTCATCCCAGAACAGTACAGATCCTTTTCCAAGGCTTCCCGACTGAATTAGATAGACAACTGTTGCCAACTTTTTATAGCCTTCGGACACAAGCCCCATTTCAAATGAGCCCTCGCCCTCTACATTCAGATAGAATTTTTTATCTTTTTGGACAATTTTTCCCTTTATGCTATCTTCAAATTTTGAAAGGACTTCATTCTGCTCGCTGGTATACGCTCCCTTTTTCAGCGGCTTATCCAGTAGCTTCGTGAGGTCGTAATACATTTCTTCAAAGTCAATATGATACTCTTCATACAAACTCTGGAAATGTTCTGTTGCCGAAATCATCTCCTTGGGCGGAAGATATACAGGATCACATAGTTTACTTTTTTCTGAATGCCGCACTGAGACATCCGCATGGTTTTCTCTGCGGCTCCCAAAAGAAACCTCTATGATATCCCCCTCTGCGGTACAAACCTTCATTTTGGTATTCTTTGGTGCACCACGTCTGCGACTAGACATTCGTCCAATCTTTTTTTCGTCCGGACGAAAAACCCCCACCATTTTACCAACGATCATATCCTCTTGCTGCATCTGTGTGCATTTCAAGAAATCGCTACGTCCGTATGGCTTTACAAGCGAATACATAGCTTTTAGCAAAGTAGTTTTTCCGGTACTATTTTCACCTAAAATCACATTGATGTTCGGAGACCACTCCACGTCAATCGAATCGAAAATCATAAAATTCTCTAATGTAAGTGTCTTGATTTTCATAAGTAACGTTCCTCTCCAACATGCGATTTTCAGAATTTCATTCTGTCTTGAGTCTTATTATAGCTGATTTTCTAGTGAAATAAAAGGAGCTGTGGCAATAATCCTAGAAATTTTCAGCAGTTTTCATCCATTCATAAGCAACATACTTGGTCTGCACCATATCGGCCTTCCAGATACTGCTTGTCAAAGGCCGCCGTACTCTTGACGCGGGTGTTGTCCTCCTGTCGGAACTCATAAAGCGAATAAATTTCGCTCTCATGATTATCATTCATTGCTGCAAACCAGATTTCATCGCGGCGGAAAACAGTATTCTTCATCGTAGTCAGGTCGTGAGAACTGAATAGCAGTTGTGCGCCCTTCT
>OGEG01002174.1_pt1 | contig 10743 bp, 9 predicted proteins | sample 1570621 | NCBI WGS metagenome assembly OGEG01 (sample SAMEA2582130, study PRJEB24529) | metagenome | biome: Human gut stool | place: China | collected 2011 | reverse complement strand
AGTTCCTGATTGTAAGATGGATCCGTTTTACTTTTACTTCCACTATATCCATAACTGCTGTTTGAAGAATTAAAACCTCCACTGTTTGTATCAGAAACACTTCCATCAGGAATACTGGTTGACACCCCCGAACTGTTTGAAAAGTTTGAAGAGTTTGAAAAATCAGAAGAATCTGAAAAATCAGCATCATCAAAAGATGGAGAAGACAAGTCTGAACCTAATGGTGACATTTGCCCTGTTCCATTCATACCCATTGTCATTCCAGCACCATCATTAAAAGGATTCGATTGATTAGCCATAGAACTTGCATTGTTATTTCTTTTATTTAAATCACTGGTTGGACTTTGTCCTTCCCTGCTTTTATCAAATTTATTTGAAGCATCATTTGATCTGTTAATGTTTGATGGAGAAAAGCCTTTATAGCCACTCTGCTGCATTTTATTTGCTGCTTTGTTTTTTACACTGTCCATGGCGGATTTACCGACACCGTTTAACCCGTCACAGATACTGTTCGCACTTTGAATGGTATCCTTCATTCCTTTTAATGAGTTGTATCCATTACCAATTTTGGCAGCACCTCTAAATCCAGCATCTACTCCTGTTTGAATTCCACCTTTTAAAGCGGAAAGACCACGTTTAGGTGCAACTAAAATGGAACCCATAAACATCGTCTGTCTGAAAGTTTCCATCATCGACTGACCGCTTGAACCAAAGAACTGAGCAATGACATTTGGTATTTCCTGAACTGCAAGCAGGCCACCTATAAATAAAGCAATCTTGCTGAAAATACCTGTCCAGTCATTACCGAGTGCATTCTGAATGGCACTGTTGGAACAGAGCATCAAAACAAAATAGGTAAAATAGATCTGACAGAAGTTAGCTATCAGATCACCTGAAATACTTCTTACCCAAGTTCCAAAACTCTTATCTTCGGGATCAATAATACTTGCCACCATATAAGGGGCTAAAAGATATTTCATCGAACAGATAACGGATCTCATTGCTATTTGAAGTGCTGTCATTGCAAAAATAAACAGGGCAACAATTGAAAGCAGAATTTCCAAAATAATAGATGACCAAGTTGGAAAGTACTTGTAAACTGTACTGTTCCACCCCATTACTCCTGTAATACCTGTAACAATAGATAAAGCATTGTCGCTTGTCATCCCTTCATCATCAAGAGATGAAATATTATCCAGCAATTCCTTTTTATAATCCTCTTCTGTTTTTGTTGCATTGATATCAAAGTTTTCATCAAGTTTGATTTCTTCACCTAATTCCTTATCTCGATTAGAAAGATTGACTCTTCCTGATTGAATCAGTACATCCGACATATTCATATCTTCAGCACTTTTCTTTTCATCCGCAAAATCGTTTGGAATCCAATAATTGACGTGTTCAATAGCATCACTTGTCATTGAACATGCTGATTTGTAGATTAATGGAACACCTGATATAAGCATAGAAGCAAGTGACAGTGAAATCAGAATTTTAGAAAGATTAATGTTTTCACGATATTCATTATCTACAAAAAACTTGACATAGATTTTTACAAGTTTAAAAACAATAAAAATCAGCATACACGCTGACATCAGAATAAAGAATTTAGATGTTATTGTACTTCCACCGATATTCAAAGAACCAATTTTTAATACTACTTTCCACAGACAATCAAGCAAAAAAAGAAATATTTCAGCAATGGCCCATAGCAAAGATCTGAACCATTGAGTGATGGCTGTTATAATCTTTGACATTCAATCACCCTATTCCTGAAGATGTAATACCAAGTGCCTTGAAAATGGCAACAATACCAGTCCCCACAAAAGCCCAGAAGACAATCTTTTTTATAATTCTACTGGGTTTTTCACGCTCTTTAAGTTCATCATCTTTTGTAAACCAGACCGCTAATGTCGCAAGACTAGCCAGAACAGCACCAATAGGAATAAGCCAGATCAGAATATCAATAACAGGATCCGTATAACCTTTGATCCATTTTTGAAGTTCGGCCTTGTTGATTGCTCCAACAATTGGATGAATCATCACCTTATCCCTTAAAAAACTTAATTTATTCATTTGAACCTCCTTTAAAATCACTGTACTTTTTTACAGACGGCAAGTTTGCCGTGTTGTTTAATTCATTCCTGAATTCATCTCTGTATTTTCTAGTAACAGTCCTAAATTTTTTTAAAATAACTGAAACAGTGAATAAAAAAAGTGCTATCTCGTATAGAAATAGCACTACTGGAAAAAATATCATAAATCCAGTTTTCAAATTATTTATATAGACTGTAATTAGAGAAATCATCAAAGACAGATTCAATGGAACAAATATCCAATACTTATATCTTTTAATATTTTTTAATACCTTCAAATCTTTTAACCTCTTCATCACTTTCAGATGTTTCTTTATCATTAACTAAAATTACCTGAACGATTTCTTCACAAAGATTCTTATTTTCAAGTCTTCTGTATCCTGCACACTCTAGAAGATATTGCATCTCATCCCAAGTATCCTTATGCATAAAGCTTGCGATCACATCTGGATGGTATCCGAATTCTTGCTCAATAACATCGATCAATAACATATGATATATCCCATCGAATTGCGGTTCAATCATGCCAAACTGATTGTTATTGAAAAATACATGATGAGCATTCTGAATATATTTTTTTACATCATAGCACATATCTAACATATCGCCATCAACAGAATCACAAATATCATAAAAAGTTGCATAATCATTTGACTGTATGAAATAACATTCCATATCTTCATTATGCGAATTATTGGCAATGAAATGAGTACTTACGTGTATAACTTTTCCTTCATCTGTATTCAAATTGCCTCCATCATAAGGTTCTGTTTCAACATCAATTTTAAAACCATTGAGCATCGTATATTGACTCATTATTCTGCCTTCCTTTCTTTATAAAAGGATAAGAAGTTTTTTATAAACTATCCTATCCTTTTTCATATATTTATATTTTATCATTCATCCTTGTGTTTGAAAATAAGTAAGGCAAACACAAAACATCCTAAAGCCATTAGAACATAGCCAATTGCTCTTGTATTATCACCCGTTTTAACTACTTTAGCAGCTTCAGGTAATAACTCATCATACATAATTACTTTTTGTACTGCTCCTGTATCTTCTACTTTAAAATTAACTGATTCGGCAATTTTATATTTTGCTGGTGCAATTGTTTCAGTTAAAGTATAACTCTTACCAGCTACAAGGTTTTTGATGATATGAGATTCTTCTTTAGATACCCATTCATCAACTGTATTGCCTTCTTCATCTGTTACTTTTAAGTGCGCACCTGGTAATTCCTTTTTTGTTGTGATATCTTGCTTAGATACTTCTACTTTTGTATCTTCATCTGTCATTTTTAAAAGCGTATCCTTATTTTCATCTGCAATGAATTCTTGTTCTTCAAAAGTAGCATAGCCATCAGGTGTCTTCGTTTCTCTTAAAATATAAGTTTCACCTGCAACAAGTCCTTCGATTCTATGAGTCGTTTCATTACCATCCAAGTCGATATTTGAATAAGTTGTAACACCATCCTTAGCGGTCATTAAAGTATAATCATTTTTATTTTTAGAAACACTGTAAATAAAAGTTGAATCTTCATTATCAACATATACTTTTCCTTCAGCTTTTCCATTTTCAGCTAACTGAGATTTCATATCGTCTGTTAAATCAAAGATGTGTTGTCCACTGATCCATTTATCTACAATTTGCTTAGTTTTCATTGAAACAACTGTTAATTCAGCATCTTTTAATAATGTTCCATCTTCTTTAACTTTTGATACTTCATTGATTGTATCAACCATTTCAACTTTTTGATTTTCTTTTTCTTCAGTTACTGCAAATACAATATCATTTGCAAGATTCAATCCTATTGGAGCTAAATCTTCATGTAATGTATATGTTTTACCTTCTTCTAAGCCGTTAGCAATATGAGATTTACCTTCGCTATACCACTCATCAACGACATTTCCATTTTCGTCGATGATTTGCATATAAGCACCAGTTACTTCTTCTCCACCAACATCAGTTTTTGAGATAAATACTTGTTTGTCTTTCATAGTGACTTTTTGATCTACTTTATCTTTTGATACATTAAATTCTATATCTATTGACTTAACATATCCTTCAGGTGAAACTGTTTCTGAAAGAATATAAGTTTTTCCTTCTTCTAGACCATTAATGAAATGAGATTCTTTTGTAGAAATCCATTCATCAACAATGTTTCCTGTTTCTTTTTCTTTGACAGTAATCGTAGCTCCTTCTACTTCTTTTTCACCTGTAACATCAGTTTTAGTGAAAGACACTTGTTTATCTTTCATTGTAACTGTTTCTAATTCAGAAGAACTTTTAACAGTGAATCTGATATCACTTGCTTTAACATAATCTTTAGCTGTAACAGTTTCAGATAAAGTGTAAGTTTCACCAACAACTAACCCTTCAATAGAATGAGGTTTTTCTGTTGAAACCCATTGATCAACAATATTACCTTTCTCATCAGTAATTGTTAATTGAGCACCTAGTACTTCCTTATCACCAGTAACATCTGTCTTATTGAATTCAAAATGTGTGGTTTTATTTTCAACATTTAAATCTTTACTGTAGTTTTTAGTTGTAAAATCTTTTTGTCCGAATGTAAAGGATTGCTTAGCTTCATCTAACACACATCCATCAAGTGTTTTTACTTCTTCAAAATAGTATTTTGCTTCTCCTGTACCCATAGGAAGATTTGAAATATCTAATTGGCCATCTTTTGATAAAGCATAAATTCCTTTTCCAATTTCAGTCCCTGTATTGACAATAGCTCCTGAACTTTCAGTTGTAATCTTTTCATCTTTTGCAAACATTAAGGATCCATCTACTGGTGAATAGATGTCATCCTTTGCCTTCAATACAAACTGAATTTTAGAAAGATCTGAGCGGTCTACTAAATCAGTATCAGTATCTAAATCATCTACTGTCTTTGTTAAATGCACAGAACCTTTTGGCTGTTCATCTTTAACTGTAACTGTATAGATTGGATCACCATCCTCATCTTTCGAAAAATCTAATAAACCTGTCATTTCAAAAGATTGTGTTTTCCCTAGTCCAATAAATCCTTCAGGAACTTTTACTTCTTCAAGATGATACTTACCAGCAAAAAATTGAAGTGGTAAGAATACTTCTCCTTTATCATCGTCGTCATTGGTATATTCAGTTTTGACAATGACTACATTTTTACTGTTAGTTGTAAACGTATCATATTTTTTTCCGCCTACTTTTTGAGTAATTGTCTGTCCTTTTTTATAAACTACTTTTCCACCTTCTAAGATGTCTTCATCTGCTACGATTTTAAAAGAGGCTGAATTTAATGAGACATTTTTACCAGTTTCCTGATCTTTTTTAACAAGTTTTAATTGTGTTTCCACTGGACGGTTATTTAAGATAACTTTCTTAACCTTATCTTCATCCTTTTTGATTTCACTTGTATCTTGTGTAATTGAAACAGTGAAATCAGGATTTGTATAAAAATCCTTTGGTGTTACAGTTTCTCTGACTAAATATTCTCCATAAGGCAAATCCTTTGTAATAGCCCAGCCATTTTCATCTGTGGTAATGACATCATAGACTTTTGCACTATCCCAACCTACATGATCAACTTCTGACTTGAGCTTAAAGGTAAAACTAGCGCCTTGTAATCCTTTAACAACTTCAGAGATTCCATTGCGATATCCTGATTTAAAAATCTGTACTTTTTGTTTTTTTACTTTTTCCTGTACGACCATTTGGTTTGCATCATTACCAAATTGTAATTTAGCACCTTTATATTCTTTAGTGATTTTGGCAACAAATTTTCCATCAGTTACTGATGTTACTTTACCTGTTGCAGTATCAGTAACAGTTAATTTATAACCTTTTAACAAGTACCCTTTTGGTGCCTTTGTTTCTTCAATAGAAATTGTTCCTAATGGAAGACATGGGTTTTCATCATCATAATAGAGTTCATCTGATCCTTCTTTTAAGAATGTCTTTGAAAGACCAGCAATATATTTACCACTTGCCTGTTTCTTTGTTTTTAACACCCAAGTTCTAGTTGCTTTAGAAGGAAGATTATCCTTGTCATATTCTTTATTGTAATATTTGACTGTAAATTCAGCATCTTCTAATGTGGCATCACCTTGTGGTTCCCCTAATGTTTCAGCATCGTTTTTTACAATTTCAATTCCGATAGGGTCATTCTTTGGTTTTTCATTTGAATTTGCAGTTACAGTCTGATCTTTTACAACTGTGACATTGTAGCTTCCTTCATCAACATCATAACCTGTACTTGCATCTGTTTCTTTAACAACATATTTACCAACAGGTAGAATATCTGATTTAGCATATCCGTTTTTATCAGTTATAAGTGTACCTACTAAAGTATCACCTGAGTAAATACCATATTTAGCACCTTCCAACGTATAGCAGGTATTTCCATTTGTCATATTTTCATTGGCTGATTTTTTAAGAAGATCAATATATCCAAAATCCAACCAGTTGACAGAATATTTTAATGAATCAACCGACTCTTGAGCCCATGATCCATGTGTCTGACTGGCACTGTTTCCTGAACTGATGGCTAGAGCACAGAATTTTCCTTTTGCAGAACTGTTTAACGCTCCACTTTCATAATCACTAGGACTGTTTTTTAGTGGTGCAGTTAAATAAAATGATTGTCCACCATAAACTGTTGCAGTTCCACCTGTTTGTTGTGTACTTGTTCCTTCAATATGAATCGTAACATTACTTTGTAAATGTAACTGTACTGTTTCATTGGAACTTGCGTTGAATTTAATACTGTTTGTTTTTTGAATCATGTTCATTTTATCAAAAACAGCCGTAAATGCAGCACTGTTTCCAGTTGAAAAACTTGCGCCATTAGATGGATCAGGCAATCCTTCTACGTATTGCCATGTTGACTTTAAGCCAATACCTGCCTTTTCCAAGTCATCAATATTGGCACCACACATATCACCAGAGTAAGCTAAACTTAGTAAAACATGTGTATATAAATATCCTGTTTCTTCTTCATTTAAGCCATCATCTGTTAAAGCTTGTCCTTTGAAAAGACATTGTGCTGGGCCACCAAAACCATAATAAAGAAATTTTCTGACCATCACGTTGTTTTCAATAACGGATGCCGTATAATTTCCTTCTGCTGGTGTCTTCTTGCTGGCTTCTAAACAATACGACCATTGACCATTATATTTACACATATAGGCTGACCATTGTTTGGTGATCTGAGGACATTTTCGCTTCCACCACTCTGGATACGTTATCGATTTTACTTTTGTAAATTCATGGGGAATATTACCATCCCAAGCATTAACTGATATGTTTTCTGCAGAAAAACATATCGAGAAAATCATGCCTATCACAACAAGTATTTTTGATAGCTTATCAAAATATTTTTTTCTCATTGTTCTTCTCCTTTTTTTATTCTTTTTGTATTTTCATTCCTAAAAACATAATAATTTTGCAAAATTACTTCTTTTTAATTTTTTAATCCTTTTGAATAGGCTTTACAGTCAAACATGACAGACCTTTAATAAAAATAAAAGACAATCCGAAGATTGCCTTAAGGTTTGAACACCCATTTTTCCATATATATTTTTGTAATCATTTAATTTCCTTTCTCTTCTTTTTTCAAAAATAAAAAGGACATATCTTAAATATCTTATGCCCTTGATTGATTTACTGAATTTTTTTAATGAAACTATTTAGTTTTACCACACGAACATCTGTAGCCTGTCACTTTTTCTTCGTCGTAAGCAGGTGTCACAACAATTGTCTTTGTTTCCTGATGTGTAATTGCAGCGTGATGTTTTGTCCCCACTTTAACACTTGTAGAATGATAGGAATGTCCTGTTTCTACACTATGATTGATAGCTTCAACTGTAGCATTTTCACCCTTACCAAAATCCTTATTGCATACTTTACAAACCTGATGTGATTCGTAAATTGGTTCATCATATGCTGCCTGATCTACGACCGTAACTGTTTCTGTTTTTGTCACTGCATCATGATGAACCTTTTGAGTGACAGGAATATTGTAAACATGTTCATGTGATGGTTTTGAAACAGAACTACTCGAATTATTTAAACTATTTGTACTGTTTGAACTAGAACTATTCGATTTATTAGAGGTATTTGATTTATTTGAACTATTAGAATTGTTCTTTTGAGTCGAGTGTTTGTTTCAGCATTACTCTTTGTACTTTTTTGGCTGTTATTTTTCTTTTCATCATCGCTTTTTTTGCCTGAATTGACTGAATCATCTGATTTTTTTGAAATATTTAACCCGTTTTTAGAAATAACCAAAGTATCTTCACTGTCTTTATCTTCTTCTTCAATCGCCCCTTTAGAATCTTCTTTTTCATTCTGTTTATCTTTTTCTTTAACATTGTTTGAAATCTTACTTGCAATATTTCCTTTGTTGTCTAATTTAGCAGAAGAATTATCAGTAGCGTTAAAAATAAGAAGTCCTGCTATTCCGATAATTAAAATACAAATAACAGCAATAAAAATGATTTTACTATTTTTTAGTTTTGCCTGAATAATTTTGTTCATTAAATTCATCTCCTTTAATTCATCATATCCTTTTGTATTTTTAAACAAAAATGTACAAAATTACATAAATTAATCATTCAGCCTTGAGCATCCAGCTTTTCATATTTTCAAACATTTCTTTTACATTGTTCATATCATTTTTATCACTGTATTTAACAATCATCAAAGTTGGTACTTTATAATATCCTACAGATGGAATCTCCAGATCACTTTGAAAACTGATCATATAATAATATTTCTTATTGTTATCTTTCATAGATGTACCGTATTCATCATAGAATTTTATATTATTAACATAATTCATTTTGCTAGATTCAGGTAATAATGACCCGAGATATTTCTTTATTTCTTCTTGCATAAAGCTCTTTAGTTCCTGCCCATCTAATGATTTATCTACCTTGTTTAAGAAATTAAGATAATTTTTCCTGATGACATAAAACTCAGCATCATTCGATTTATTTACTTTCATAGAACTTTCACGTTCCAACTGTTTAGAAGAACTCCATTTTCGACTCAAAAAATTTGGATATATATAATCTATTCCATCATCTGAAAGCTTTTCATAATTGCTGATAGTTGTATCAGTATTTAACTTATAATAATTTTCATTTTTTTGATTCTCTTTATTTTCATGATGAAAACTACAACCTGATATCAAAACTGCAACCATTAACAGAATAATGATTTTCCACTTCATTTTTTTCACTCCCTTTTTAAAACACTATTGTATATGCATCAACTTTTTCTTTTTTATTTACTTCATAAACCAAATAATCGTTCCAGTCTTTTTCTTTTGGAGGATATTCAACATTTATTCGAACATGAGGAAATTGTTTTTTTAGTTTCAGGCAGACCTTTTCGTTTAATTTGATTCCTGCCTTATCATGATCTACTCTCATCAGCACACTTTTTATTTTAGTATCGTTTTTTAAATGTTCGAAAATAGCCTGATATTTAGTTACAGAATTAATTGAAAGATAGTTATATCTTTTAAAATCTTCTGTAAGTTCCATAATCGACATCATATCTACTATGGCTTCCGTAACAATTAAACAATCTGATCCATGATCAATATAAAAACATTGATTGTAATCATTTGCACTATATTCTTTCATGAATCTCTGCTCCTGAATAATCCCTTTTTCACATACAAAAACAGGTTTATCATCCTTATAGGAAACAAACACAACATTATCTGTGTATCTGTTCTGATAAACCCATTTGTTATATACAAAATAATCAATAATTTCTTCTGAAATACATCTGTTTCGAAGATAAGAGTATACTTTTTTATTGTTGTTTGCTGGAAATGGTAATTTCAAAGTTTCAGGATCTTTTTTTATATTTTCATGAGGCTTTATATTATCAATAATAATATTATCCTTCATTTGCAGATACAGTTTTTCAAGATAATTAACTGAATAACCGTAGCTTTGAAATCTCTTATCAACTTCACCACCTAAATACATACACATCGAAATGGCATTTCCATAATTTCCTCTGGAGTACCATTGAAATGTATTATCCTGAAGCTTTATCATAAAAGAATCGTGTTCTTCTAAGGTATAATATTTTAAACTTTTGCTGACAGGAGTAAATCCAAGGTGAGAGGCCAAAAACACAAGGTCAATTTTCTTTAGTTTTTCAATCAGTTCTTTATCTTTTTTCATCACAAAGCCATCTCTTTTTCATCTTCCAGTTTTTTTTGACTGTTTAAATAATCGTTTATTTCATTAGCAAATCTGATTCGGTATTTAAGTCTTATGTTTGTTGGTACTTCTTCTTTTAATCTCATAAACCATTCAAGTTCACTCATTTTCCATTTTGGAACATCCTCACCACCAAAGCGTCCATAGTCATACTGATCCACATACAAGTTCTTATTTATTACTGCATCTTCTATATTTTCGTTTGCAAGCATTTGAACTAGTATCTGTTTGAAATAATGATATGGAATATAAGTTTCATATTTAGTTGTTGTCAGTTCCTCAATGACATCTTCTTTGTTTAATTTATAATCATTTGTTATTAAATCTAAATATTCCAAAATATTATTGTCATGATTAAATTTACCTTTTTTCAAAATAAAGAAATCATGATTTTGATTGAATTCTCATTCTCTTTG
>OGEG01002171.1_pt1 | contig 10753 bp, 7 predicted proteins | sample 1570621 | NCBI WGS metagenome assembly OGEG01 (sample SAMEA2582130, study PRJEB24529) | metagenome | biome: Human gut stool | place: China | collected 2011 | reverse complement strand
ATCTGGCGGAAATGTATGGAACGGAAACCGCCCAACTGAAACGTGCGGTCAGACGTAATATAGAACGCTTTGAAGGAGATGATTTCATGTTTGAGTTAACCAAGGAGGAACTTTCAAGATGCCAATTTGGTATCTTGAACAAAGGAAGAGGTAGTAATTTCAAATATAAGCCTTTTGCTTTCACGGAATTAGGGGTGGCTATGCTTAGTAGTGTGCTAAATTCTAAAACTGCCATAGAAATCAACAGAAACATTATGAGAGCCTTTGTCGCTATCCGGAATTATACCTTACAAACTATCACTAGTTCCATCGAAATTAAAGAACTACAAGAACGTATCAAATCTCTTGAAATGGCTAATGAGGAAACCCTTTGCGCTATCAATGATCTCAGTGAAGACACCCAAAAGTCTTTGGATGATATTTACATAGCTCTTTCCGAACTGGCTACAAAGAAAAAGAACAATGCTAAAAAGCCTAAAATTGGTTATATCAAATAAAGTAAACTAATAAGTTCTTATACTATGGAATTACAAGCGATACAAAACAAGATTTATGAGATCAGAGGGCAAAAAGTCATGCTGGATTTTGATCTGGCGGAAATGTATGGAACGGAAACCGCCCAACTGAAACGTGCGGTCAGACGAAACATAGAACGCTTTCCTGATGATTTTATGTTCACATTAACAATTCAAGAATTTAACAACTTGAAAAACAATATGGTATGCCAAATTGGCATCTCAAAGAAAGGAGGTAACCAATATGCTCCATTCGCTTTCACGGAGCAAGGTATAGCAATGCTTTCTTCTGTACTCAGATCCGATACAGCCATTAAAGTCAATATCTCTATCATGCGTGCTTTCGTCGGTATACGACAAATAATAAGTTCTTCCTCCCCTTTGCTTGAACTCCAACAAGAAGTAAAGGAACTCAAAGCGTATATCGAAGAAGCATTTGCCGATTACAACGACATCAACGAAGATACCCGTACGCAACTTGAACTAATCAATCTGTCACTCGCTGAGTTACAAGCGAAAAGAACCGAGAATCAATCTCGCCCCCGGATTGGTTACGTGAAATAAACAGTTCATGTAAATAACTCATATAAAATAAATAAATTCACTAACTTTGTGGCCTTAAATAGAAAACGATACAAAAACGATAAACGATCATGGAGTACAATTTCAGAGAGATTGAGAAGAAGTGGCACGACTACTGGATTGCCGAAAAGGTTTATAAAGTCGAAAAGGACACGAATAAGCCTAAATACTATGTATTGGACATGTTCCCCTATCCTTCCGGTGCGGGATTGCACGTTGGCCACCCGCTCGGTTATATAGCTTCTGATATTTATTCGCGTTTCAAACGTTTGCAAGGTTTCAACGTATTGCACCCGATGGGTTACGACGCTTACGGATTGCCCGCGGAGCAATACGCCATCCAGACCGGACAACATCCGGAGATCACGACAAAGAATAATATAGCCCGTTATCGGGAGCAATTGGAAAAGATCGGTTTCTGCTACGATTGGAGCCGTGAGATCCGTACCTGTGATCCCGAATATTACAAATGGACGCAATGGGCCTTCATCCGGATGTTCAACAGCTACTACTGCAACGACGAGAAGCAAGCCCGCCCGATCAGCGAGTTGATACAAGCCTTCGAGACAAGTGGTACGGAAGGGCTGAACGTAGCTTGCGGAGAGGAACTTAGTTTCACCGCCGAGGAATGGAAAGCCAAGAGCGATAAAGAAAAACAAGAGATATTACTCAACTACCGGATCGCTTATCGTGGCGAGACCATGGTAAACTGGTGCGCCGCCTTGGGTACCGTATTAGCGAACGATGAGGTCGTGAACGGTGTTTCCGAGCGTGGAGGCTATCCGGTGGAACAAAAGATCATGCGCCAATGGTGCTTACGTGTATCCGCTTACGCACAACGCCTGTTGGACGGATTGGATACGATCGACTGGACGGATTCCTTGAAAGAGACCCAAAAGAACTGGATCGGACGCAGCGAAGGTGCCGAGGTTCGCTTCAAGGTAAAAGACAGCGACAGGGAATTCACGATCTTTACGACCCGTGCCGATACGATGTTTGGTGTTACCTTCATGGTATTAGCTCCGGAAAGCGAATTGGTTCAACAATTAACTACGGCAGACCAAAAAGCGGAAGTAGACGCTTACCTAGATCGTACCAAGAAACGTACCGAGCGCGAGCGCATCGCCGACCGTCAGGTAACCGGTGTATTCAGTGGTTCCTACGCTATTAACCCGTTTACGGGCGAGGCGGTTCCCATCTGGATCAGCGACTATGTATTGGCCGGCTACGGTACGGGAGCGATCATGGCGGTTCCGGCGCACGATAGCCGCGACTACGCTTTCGCGAAGCATTTCGGACTGGAAATCCGTCCGTTGGTGGAAGGTTGCGACGTAAGCGAGGAAAGTTTCGATGCCAAGGAAGGTATCGTATGCAATTCTCCGAGAGCCGGCGTTACTCCTTATTGCGATCTTTCCTTGAACGGACTGACGATCAAGGAAGCGATAGCCGCTACCAAGAAATACGTAAAAGATCACGATCTGGGACGTGTGAAGATAAACTACCGCTTGCGCGACGCTATTTTCAGCCGCCAGCGTTATTGGGGCGAACCGTTCCCGGTATATTACGACGCCGATGGCATGCCTCAGATGTTGCCGGAAGAATGTCTGCCCTTGTTGCTGCCGGAAGTAGATAAATTCTTGCCTACCGAGACGGGCGAGCCTCCATTAGGACACGCCGTTAAATGGGCTTGGGACACGGTAAACCAAAAAGTCACCGAGGTATCGAAGATCGATAACCAGACGATCTTCCCGCTGGAGCTTTGTACGATGCCGGGCTTCGCCGGTTCTTCCGCTTATTATTTGCGCTATATGGACCCGCGTAATGATAAAGCCTTGGTAGCTAAAGACGTGGATGAATATTGGAGAAACGTGGATTTATATATCGGTGGTACGGAACACGCTACCGGCCACTTGATTTACAGCCGTTTCTGGAATAAGTTCTTGTTCGACTTGGGTATCGTTTGCGAGGAAGAGCCGTTCAAGAAATTGATCAACCAAGGTATGATCCAAGGACGCTCGAACTTCGTGTACCGCATCAACGGAACCAATAAATTCGTTTCCTTGAACTTGAAAGACCAATACGAGGTCACCCCTATCCACGTAGACGTAAATATCGTATCTAACGATCTGTTGGATATAGAGGCTTTCAAGAACTGGCGTCCGGAATACAACGACGCGGAGTTCGTATTGGAAGATGGTAAATATATCTGCGGATGGGCAGTCGAGAAGATGTCCAAATCCATGTTCAACGTAGTGAACCCGGATATGATCGTTGAGAAATATGGTGCCGATACCCTACGTTTGTACGAGATGTTCCTAGGCCCGCTGGAGCAATCCAAGCCTTGGGATACGAACGGTATCGACGGCGTACACCGTTTCTTAAAGAAGCTTTGGGGCTTGTTCTTCGGCAATACGGATACCTTGCGGGTAACCGATGCCGAGCCTACGGCCGACGAATTGAAATCCTTGCATAAGCTGATCAAGAAAGTAACGTTCGACATCGAGCATTTCTCATACAACACGTCCATTAGCGCCTTCATGATTTGCGTGAACGAGTTAACGAGCTTAAAATGCAGCAAGCGCGCCATCTTGGAGCCGCTGATCACCTTATTGGCTCCGTTCGCTCCCCACATCACGGAAGAGCTATGGCATCAATTAGGACATGATACGACCATCTGCGATGCCCAGTGGCCGGAACATAACGAAGAGTATCTGGTAGAAAAATCAGTTACCTACGTCATCTCATTCAATGGTAAAGCCCGTTTCAACCTCGAACTTCCGGCAGATATCTCCCGTGAAGACGCTGAGAAGGCGGCCTTGAGCCATGAGAACTCAGCGAAGTGGATGGAAGGCAAGGCCGTTAAGAAGGTTATTGTCGTTCCCGGCAAAATCGTTAATATCGTAGTGGGATGAACTTAAAACTCACAAAAATCTATTTTTCCGTACAGGATTATCTAATGATCCTGTTCGGAACTCTATTATACGGATTCGGATTCAACGCCTTTATCCTTTCCAACGAGATCGTGACAGGTGGGGTAAGTGGTATCTGCGCGTTGATCTTCTTTGCCTCCAATGGATTGATCCCGGTATCCGTATCTTATTTTGTCATCAACGTAGCCTTGTTGGTGGTAGCCTTAAAGATCCTTGGTCTAAAATTCTTGATAAAAACTATTTTCGGAGTTTTCTCACTCTCGGCTTCTCTCTCTCTCTTCGAGTGGCTGCTGAAAGGACAACCTATACTGCACGACCAGCCGTTTATGGCTATCATAATCGGAGCGTTTATGTGTGGTGCCGGATTAGGATTGGTATTCTCGGCGAACGGTAGTACCGGAGGTACGGATATTATCGGTGCGGTAATCAATAAATATAAGAATATATCGATCGGACGTATCCTTCTGTTTTGCGATTTCTTCATCATCAGTTCCTCTTTCTTCCTGTTCCATAACGTGGACAAGATCGTTTTCGGTTTCGTGGAGATGGTCATAAGCAATTACGTTCTCGACATGGTATTGAACGGTAACCGCCAATCCGTACAATTCCTCATCTTCTCCCAGAAGTACGACGAGATAGCGGATCGCATCATCCATGACTTAGGCCGTGGCTGTACGATACTGGACGGCGAGGGCGGTTATTCCCGCAAACCCGTCAAGGTAGTCGTACTCCTCGCCAAGAAATCCGAATCCGTCTCCATCTTCCGGATCGTGAAACGGATAGACCACCAAGCGTTCATCTCCCAAAGCATTGTCCGAGGGGTATATGGTGAGGGGTTCGATCAGATAAAGACTTAAAAAAGAATATACAAACAATTTAAAGCATTTCCATACGTTATATATCTACCGTATAGAAATGCTTTCTTATTTAATAGATTACGAAATATGAAACTTGTATTCGCGACAAATAATCAACACAAACTGGACGAGGTCCGCAAGATAACCGCCGGATATGCGGAAATCATAAGTTTATCCGATATCGATTGCCATGACGATATCCCCGAGACGGCAGATACCTTAGAGGGAAATGCTTTGCTAAAAGCCCGCTATATCAAAGAGAAATTCGGATATGATTGTTTCGCTGACGACACGGGATTAGAAGTCGAGGTATTAAATAATGCTCCGGGAGTCTATTCGGCTCGTTACGCAGGAACAGGGCACGACTCGGAAGCTAATATGAACAAGCTGTTGTCCGAAATGAATCATAAAGAAAACAGAAAAGCACGTTTCCGCACGGTCATAGCTCTAATCCTTGACGGAAAAGAATATACCTTCGACGGTATCGTAAATGGCTCTATCACTACCGAAAAACGCGGAGATAGCGGATTTGGATACGATCCTATATTCATGCCTGATACCTATACACAAACTTTCGCCGAGATGGGTAACGATACAAAAAACCAGATCAGCCATCGTGCGAAAGCCGTCATGAAGTTAACATCATTTTTATCTGATTACAATTGTTAATATGAGACATATACTTACTATCATTCTATTTTCATTCTTTTCATTCACTGTATTAGCCGCGAATTTTAATACAACCGGATGGAAAACGTATCTTTCTTACAATAACACAAACAGCGTAGAGGAATCGAACGACCAAGTATTTGTGGTAGCGGAAGGATCTCTTTATACGTATGGAAAAGATGATAATAGTATTAAGCAATATTATAAAGGAAACGGATTAAATGATAATACGATTTCTTTGATCCGCTATAATAAACAAACAAAATCACTCCTTATTATCTATGATAATTCAAATATAGATATACTTGAGGGAGGAGTGGCGACAAATCTACCTTATCTGTCGACCAGTACGTCCATAAGAGACAAACAAATCAATTCAGTATTGGTACACGATGAATATGCCTATTTATCGACAGCATTTGGTATCGTCGTGATCAATATGGCCAAAAAGGAAATAAAGGATACCTACAAGCTTTCCTTAAATATAACATCGTGTGCCATACAGAATGGCAATATATATGCCTCTACAACCAATAAAGCAGAAGTATCTTCGGGGATTATATACGCCTCATTAAAAGAGAACCTACTGGATAAGGCAAACTGGAAGCCCTATGGATTATCAAACCTTTCCGATAGTCATACGATCTCAGCTATCGCTTCATTCAAGAATACCTTGTTCTACTTGGTCAGTCAGCAAGGTATCTTCTATGAAAACAATGGAGAGCTTTCCCGAATAATAAATAGCTCAACCCTAAAATACATGAAAGTAATAGGCGAAAAATTAGCATGTATAGATAACTCAAGGGTTTTCATCGTATCCGATACACAAAAGTTTGACCAAATAAACTTAAGTATCAATGATATCAGTACCTATCAAACAGACAAATATTGGATAGCGGAAGGAAGCAAAGGGCTACGTTCTATCCAACGGAAAGGATCAAATAGTTTTGAGGCTCTTAATGAACCTATCATTTTAGACGGACCTTACAGCAATAGCGCATTCGATATTGTTTGTAAAAATGATAAAGTATATATGATCATAGGAGGCAAAGACCTCCTAAATGGTAAGCGCTTCGACAAAGGAGGTTATATTCTTACATACGATTATGATAAATGGTCTTTTATCGATCCTAAAGAAGCCCAAAAGAAACTCAATTTACCAAGAAATCCACGAGACTATACAAGTATAGCCGTAACGACCGACGATTCTAATGATGAGATCGTATACGCCTCTTCCATGGGTGATGGCGTTATCCAATATAAGAATGGAACTCCCGTCCAGTCATACAATGAAAAGAATGCCTTTAAAGAAACCGCAGGAGGCTATGGGTCCGGTTATTGTTATATAGATGGACTGGCCTTTGATAAAAATGGAAATTTGTGGATGACAAGCTCAGAGGTTAACCATGCGGTACTTGTTCTTGACAAAGCAGGAGCATGGCATCGTTTGGATATCGAGCAACTTAGAGGAGTTTATACAATAAACGATATACTTATAACCTCCACTAACGACAAATGGATTTATGTGCCTCGTAACACCCCTAAACTTGTAATGATACCGAATAGCGAGTCTTTAGACGAAGTTTCCTCGTATGAGTTTACTACACTTATTGATACCGACGGAAAAGAATTGACTCCTAGTAATTATACATGCGTAGCCGAGGATAAGGATGGATATATCTGGGTTGGTACGAATCGGGGAGCCGTATACTTCACTAAACCTAGGATCTCTTCCGCTGAGGATAAAGCCGCTACACGTTGTACAAGGGTAAAATATACCAATGAGGAAACTGGCAATCTCGCTTATTTCTTAGATAACGTTGTCGTCACGACCCTAAAAGTAGACGCAGGTAATCGAAAATGGATTGGAACCAAAGGAAATGGCGTCTATGTTCTAGATAATGATAATGAGACAATCGTTTATCAATTTAATACGACCAATAGCCCGCTCCTTTCCGATAACATATACGATATAGAGATAAACGATAAGACCGGTGAGGTTTTTATCGGTACCGATAAAGGACTAAATTCCTATCAAGGAGAAGCTTCGGAAGGTAAATCTGATTACTCGGAGATCTACGCATATCCTAATCCGGTACGTCCCGAACATATGGATAAAGTAACGATTGTAGGATTAATGGATAATTCGAATGTAAAAATCACGGATTTAAACGGAAATATTATTTATCAAACTAAATCCTTGGGGGGGCAAGCTATCTGGAATTGCCGGAACGCAAACGGATCACGTGTAGCGACAGGCGTATATCTTGTACTAGCTTCCACGGAGGAAGCCTCAGAGAGCGTCGTAACAAAAATCATTGTAGTCAAATAGAACAATGAATCAATCAGAGAAAGTTTTACTCAACTCCAGATTAATAAATCAAGTAAAAGAAGCGAATAATTTTGATTTTATTCGCTTCTTTCTTGCGTATTCTGTCATGTTCAACCATTTCAGCACACTGACAGAGACAGATCCTTTTTGGTTTGTTAGCGGAGGATTTCGAGTGAAAGGTTTCTTTATTATTAGTGGATTTCTTGTTATGTTTAGCTTCTTACGTACGCCTAATACCCGGATTTTTTTCCGTAAACGTATTCAACGTATTATGCCCGCCTACAGCTTGACTATTTTATTATGTGCCTTAATCGGATTATTCCTTACCTCTTTATCCTGCAGGGAATACCTCACCTCTTCTAGCTTATACACCTATCTTATCTGTAATTTACTTACATTTAACTTTTTATCGCCGGATTTACCCGGCGTATTCGATACCAATCCTTTACAAGCGATGAATGGGTCTTTATGGACTATCAAGGTTGAATTCATGCTATATATCACCATACCCATTATCTATTGGTTACTGAAAAGATACAATAAATTGGTATGCCTACTTCTTATTTATATCTTATCTTTCATCTACTCGACAACGTGTAATTATTTAGATGATATGACACACAACCCTATTTATGAATTCATGAAAAGACAATTCCCCGGACAAATGATGTACTTTTGTTCCGGTATTATCATACTTGCCTATTTCCCTGTTTTTCGAAAATATATGAGATATTTGTTCCCTGTCAGCCTATTTCTTTTATTGGGTAGAGAGTATCTGCTGCTGAGTATTTTCGAGCCTATCGCTCTAGCCTCTATCATTATCACGGTAGCTTATGGATTCAAGTGGTTACATGTATTCAATCGGATGGGAAATTTCTCGTATGGTATTTTCTTGATTCATTTCCCGATCATCCAAATATTCATTCATTACGGACTTGATCGGTATAGCTTGATATTGACATTGGCTCTTACCACTATCCTTAGCACCGGATTGGGTATGTTATCTTGGAAATACATAGAGAAACCTTGTTTATATCATCCTAAAAAGAAAAACCAGACGAACGCAATGCTCGGATGATCTGATCTGTTATCTTCTCCGCTCCTTTCCGGTTCGGATGGATAGCATCATAAAAATCCGACGTATCCAATAGATCCATACAGTCGACGATAAGGATAGAATCAAACATTTGAGTAAACATTCGCAAAGCTCGTTGTTTCTCCGCTACTGTAAAAGCTGTTATATCCGGGTTATACGGCATGACAACCAGACAATAAATAATACCCCTATCCCTAAAATAAACGGAAGAACGCTCTATCAACCTTTTCCATTCAGGAGTAATCTGATATGCCTCGAATTTATTTTCTTCATTCTGTTCTTCTACTTTCCGTTTATAGACAGATTCATTTCTATCAGACATCGTAGAGTTTGGATAACGTAAATCAGAGGCTATAATTCCGGGGATAACATCATCATCCAACTTATTACGCAGATAAGTAGTCAAGCCGGAGAATAAACAATTTCGAGCCACATAATTATAGTATAAATTCGGTTCACTTAGAGGTTTCTCTAAAGCAGGAAGTAATTCACGGGTAAAACCATCCATTTTATATCCATACATATGTAGAGCTACCCGGTTGGGATCATCCAATTCGATCGGGCCACGTAATTGATCTAAATCCACACACTGTACAACTACTTGAACAGAAGATGGTAAATAGGAATAATACAAGGCACTCTCACTCAATCTCTGACCGGTAGAGGTAAGATTATATACACAGGGATTTCCTCGTAACTCTGCTTCTAACTTGTTTCCGTTCACACCACTCATACCGCGGCTATTACCTAAAATGACAAGATCCGGACGCTCTTCCGGATTATTTAACGTACTCCATATAAGTCGTGTTCGTACGTAGTCGTTAGGCAATAATCGATAGAGATAGGGAGTGATCTGATTGAACAAAAACAACAAGATCCCCAGAAACAACAGGAATCTTATCATACTCTTTATTTGTTTATGCGTTGGTTTCATACTTGCTAGAATTGAAAATAAATAAAGCTAGAAGCGTTATTTCCGAAGAAATATATACAAAATAAGAGGATCGCATATAAAGTATATCGTATATATATACTTCGTATTTTCTTAATATCAAATCCAAACGGTCGTTCCCGGTTCATCCATTCGACCACCAGCATACAAGCAATAAAAATAAGCGATAATAAAGCAGAAACATTATTGGCCCCACTTACCTTAGGCACACGGAATAAAGAAGAGGAGAACAGATCATATATATAATCGAATGCCATTGATATATTCTCAGCCCTAAATAGAATCCATCCGATCACCACGAAGCCAAATGTAACCAACATAGACACAACGTTTGATGGTATCAACCTTATCTTTACATATTTCTTTAGTATCAACAATGCTATACATAGCAAACCATGGTAAACACCCCAAGCCACAAATGTCCAGTTCGCTCCATGCCAAAGACCGCTCAAGAAAAATATGATCAAGATATTCCGAATATGTCTAAAGAAACCATTATGGCTACCTCCCAAGGGAATATATACATAATCTACGAACCAAGTATTCAACGAGATATGCCAACGTCTCCAAAATTCGGCTATATCTAAAGAAAAATAGGGATACCGGAAATTTTGCCTCAACTGTATCCCAAACAACTTGGCTGTACCTATAGCTATATCTGAATATCCGGAAAAATCTCCATAAATCTGGAATGAGAACAAAACGGCTCCCAATAGCAAAGTACTAGCCGGGTAATTTCCATAGTTCCCGAATATGTCATCTACGACCAAGGCACAATTATCGGCTATCAGGATTTTTTTGAAAAACCCCCACATCATTT
>OGEG01002168.1_pt1 | contig 10773 bp, 8 predicted proteins | sample 1570621 | NCBI WGS metagenome assembly OGEG01 (sample SAMEA2582130, study PRJEB24529) | metagenome | biome: Human gut stool | place: China | collected 2011 | reverse complement strand
ATCCATTAATAAAATCTCATTTAACCCTGCTTCCCCAGCAATCTTTCCACCCTGGATTGCTGCACCCAGGGCTACACATTCATCTGGATTCATGTTCTTGCTTGGTTCTTTGCCTGTTAACTGTCTTACTTTCTCTGAAACTATCGGCATTCTGGTAGAACCGCCAACTAACAGTACCATATGAAGATCTCTCGTGCTGATTCCTGCATCAGATAATGCCTGATGAACTGGTCCTGCTGTCTGATCGATCAGATCTGAAGTCAGTTCTTCAAATTTGGATCTGGTTAATGTGATATCCATATGTTTAGGGCCATCTTTCCCTACTGCGATAAATGGCAGATTAACCTGTACAGTCATAGAAGAGGATAATTCTTTCTTCGCTTTTTCTGCCTCTTCCTTGATTCTCTGAACAGCTGTCTGATCCTTGGACAGATCGATCCCTTCTGCTTTTTTAAATTCCCCGATCAGATAATTCATGATCCTTTGATCAAAATCATCTCCTCCAAGATGATTATTTCCAGCCGTTGCCAGTACTTCAACAACTCCATCACCAATCTCGATCACCGAAACATCGAAAGTTCCTCCACCAAGATCATATACCATGATCTTCTGGGATACGGATTTATCCAATCCATATGCCAATGCAGCAGATGTTGGTTCATTAATGATACGTTCCACGCTTAAACCCGCAATCTTTCCAGCATTCTTTGTAGCCTGTCTCTGAGCATCGCTAAAATAAGCTGGTACTGTGAAAACGGCTCTGGTTACTTCTTCCCCGAGATAGCTTTCTGCATCCTTTTTTAATTTGGTCAGGATTATCGCTGAAATTTCTTCTGGTGTATATTTCTTCCCATCAATTTTTACTTTACGATCTGTTCCCATCTGACGTTTTACGGATGCAACTGTACGACTCACATTCGTTACCGCCTGTCGTTTTGCTGGATCTCCAACCAGTCGTTCTCCATTTTTCGCAAATGCCACTATTGATGGCGTGGTTCTTCCACCTTCTGCATTTGAAATCACAACTGGTACTCCACCTTCCATCACTGCTACACAAGAATTTGTTGTTCCCAAATCTATTCCTATTACTTTGCTCATAGTCTTCCCTCCTAAATCAGTGTTGTTTTACAGATCAACACCAGTATCTGCCGCCGAGACAACAGTTGCACATCAAATTTAACATGCACATCTTCATACACCAGTCTCCACCTGTGGAATATGGATTCTGATAAGTACTTTGTCTTTGCTGATACCAAGAACCATTTCCTTGCAGCTGTTGTAATAACATCTGATATTCATAATTATCAGGTTCCATGGAAACTGCCTGTTTTGCATGTTCCATAGCAGTCACATTATTTCCAAGGCCTTGATTGGCAGCTGCACTGTAATAGTACCATCTCGCATTTCTTCTGGCTGGTTCCATGCCATCTAAAACATTCCTTGCTTCCTGATAATAACCATTCCTTACATAATTACCTGCTGCTCTTAAATGCGTGTCCTTCTCATATCCTGTCGTTGTCTTCTGTCTTTGCTGAGCTCCGCCATTTGTGTAATAACCACTAAATTGTCCAAAAATATCCTCAAATGGATTCCATTCTCCATATGGGTTTCCTTGTTGATTTCCATATGGATTCCCTTGTCCACCATAAGGATTCCCCTGACTCTGGTATCCACCATAAGAACTTTGGCTGTATCCGGTTGTTTTCTCCTTCATAACCTGTTGATAAGCTTGCTGGAGCTCTTTAAATTTCTCCTCAGCTGCCTTTGGATTATCAAGATTGGCATCTGGATGGTATTTTCTGCTTAATCTTTTATATGCTTTTTTTATTTCTTCTTCTGAAGCACCTCTTTGCACTCCTAGAATTTCATATGGATCAGACATTCTTTTCTTCCTTTTCTTTTTCTCGTTTCTCTCGTACCTGTTCGTATCGATACCATACTCCGGAATATAAGACATTTCTCAATATATCTATATCATCGATCAGTGGAAGCTGTTCAAAAGCTTTCGAACACTCTGCCATCATCATCGTTAGAATCTGATGGATCATATCTTCAAATTCCGGTTTTGTATATATATTTTTCAGTGGATTATAGTTGTGATTCTTCAGATCATCTTCAATATCTTCATATGCATCCATCAAATAAATGAATTTACCAAGGAAAAATCCAAATTGATTCAGAAGTTCTTTCCACTCATCATCCTGATACAACATGATCTCTGCCATGATCTTTCCAAACATCCCTGACATCTGGTCGATATCCTGATTGTCTTTTTTCTCTTCTTCTGACAGCTTTTCTAATATATCATTGATCTTATTCCATTTTTCCCTATAAAAATTTCTGGAAAACCCACTTTTATGGTATAAAATTTTTTCTAATACCAACTTCTCTAATTTGCGGTCATCATTCCAATCATCTTTACATTTGTAATAAGTTAACAAAATATTCATGTGCGCGACATAATCCGTGATATTGTTTACTCTTTCCTCATGTTTTTGCAATGGATGTGTGACACATCGCTTCATACTCTTTGTTGTTTCTAATTCATAAAGACTGGTTAAGGTCATCAATACAAAGACCATATCATAGGAAAGTGTGATCTGACCAAACTTTCCATAATGTTCTTTTAATTTTCTGCACAAACCACAATAGTATCCGTGATAGACATCGAATTCGCGGAATTTCATCTCTGGTTTGTTGACAATGATATACCCAAACATTTTAGCTCCTCTTTACGAATGTGGTACGACACTTTGGACAACGAACTTCTATCTTTCCTTTTCCTCTTGGAATTCTGATCTTCTGTCCACATCCTGGACATTTGTAAATATGGTAGTTCTTCATCTGCTGTGCTTTGTATTTTCTATTGCTCCAGAGTCCCCGCATATTGGATGTTTTATTCAGGAACCATCTGTTTTCTTCGGCTCGTTTATAGATGTTTCTTGAAAACATACGGATATAGCAATAAATCAAAAGTGCTAATGCGATCCAATAAAAAATACGGCTAAGTGATACTACGCCGCCAAATACGATTCTTCCTGTAAATAGTGATAGTACAAATGCTGCTAAAATAATCTTCATTAAAAAGCGGTTCAGATCGTCATTTCCGTATCTGCCCTGCATGAATTGGTTGAATTTATCTCTCATAGACTTCTCCTTCTTTGATATCTGTTCTATTATGGATATCACATTTAAGTATAATGGTAATTATACGCAAACCTATGCAGAATAGCAATGAATTGGTTGAAAAGAAATTATAAATTTTATTTTATAATTGCATCATCGATCATGGAAGAATACCTGCAGCTGATCTACTGCAGGTATTCTTCCATGATCTTCTTTGTTTTATTGACCACGTATCCACTTCCGCCTCGTTTCTTCACGTTTTCTGTCATGGATACCAGTTCCAATGCTTCCCTATTGTTTGTTGCTGGCATTATGGTCACAAACCAGCCGATTTCTGTTCCTTTTGTGTCTGTCTGTGATTGTTTGATCTCTGCAGTTCCTGTCTTTCCTCGAAGATCTACCCCTTCTATGTTCGCTGCGTGTCCCGTACCAGAGGGATCTCTGATTACTTGTCGCATAGCTTCATTTACGGTATTCACAGCTTGTTTGGTAAATATAGTTTCCTTTAATACTTGTTTTTTTGATCCGTTTTCTTTGACCAGATACGGTTTCAGCATATTACCATTATTAGAAAATGCTGTGTAGATTGCTGCCATATGTACCGGGTTTACCATCATTTTCCCCTGTCCATATCCACTGTCAGCTAACTGAATATCGGAAGTAAATCCTTCACTTCCATAGGATGAAGCGTTTAGTCCAAATGTAAATTTCAGACTTTCTCCAAAACCTAAGTTGTCAAGCTGATCCTTCAAGGTATCTTTTCCTATCTTCAGGGCTGCTTTTGCAAAATAAATATTGTCAGAATAGATCATTGCATTTTGCAGATTATGCCCATTATAATCGTGCAATGTTGTTACATAATAACCACCCCAGCTTTTATCCTTCTGCCAGCGTTTTCCACTATTTCCAAAGTCATCATTTGCACGAAATTTATTCTGGCTTAGCCCTATCGCTGCTATGATCGGTTTGATGGATGATCCTGGTGCAAATGTTGCTTTAAAGCGATTTTGCATTGGTAGTCTTTGATCGCTATTGATCACATTCCATTTCTTCTGGCTCATTCCTAAGATAAATGCCTGTGCATCATAAGACGGAGTACTTACAAGTGCCTTGACCTCTCCTGTTGAAGGATTCAATGCAACATGAGCACTTTTATCATTTTTATACTGTTCGTAAATAGCCTTTTGCAAACTACTGTTGATCGTTGTTGTTAAATCCTTTCCATCTGTCTGAGATCTGACCGCCAGTGACTGTTTTTTCTGTCCATTAGAATCTTCTATGTATATCTCTAAGCCATTCGTGCCAGAAAGCTGCTCATCATATAATTTCTCAAGTCCTGCTTTTCCTTCGCCATTTTGCATATAACCGATAAGATGTGCTGCTGCCTCCCCAAGTGGATAGATTCTCCCAGTTTCTGTGGAAACAATGATCCCTTTCACATTGAGAAGATCTTTTGAATATTCTTTTAATTTGATCAATGGTACAAAAGAATCATCCGTCACCCATTTTTGATCAAGTTTCTTCTGAATCTCTTCTTTGGATAATCCTAATTTCTTTGCCGCAAGTTTTACGGAATTACCGTCCATCTTCCCAGGAACAAATCCTACAGAATAGATCTTACCCTGTACAGCAAGTGCATTTCCCTGTGCATCTTTGATCCTTCCTCTTTTGGCATATAAAGTTTTTACTCTGACTTTGTCTTCTGCTCCTAATTGCGGAAAAATAGCGGAGTCATCCCAATCTATGCGATATCTATGATTTTCTTTGACAAAATCTGTACGGTTATTATAGTTAATAATTCCAGCATTTGTCTGCATTTTTACGTGATATGTCACGATTGTTGATCTCTTCTTTGAAGTTACATCAGCATCAATCGTTTGGACCCCGATTCCCTTATAAATATTTTTATTTCTCTTGATAAATTCTTCTTTTGAAATACTTTTTTGGCTTTCTTCATTCAAAAGATCGTACATCTTTTCATACTTTCCATCTTCTGCATATGACATATATTTTAATAATGTGTCACCTGGATTCATCGCAATATTATTCTTATAGAATAATACAGCTCCCGCAGCTGCGATCACCAGTGCGACTCCTATTGCTGCCTTCTTTGCTATACTTCTTCTATCTTCCATATGATACTACCTCTTTCTGATTCCTACCTTAATCTGTATTATTTTATTTAATCGTAGAGATCTCTTCTCCTGTTTTCAAAGACAGGATTGGCTGTTCTTATATTTTGAATCTGTTCTTTATCTATCTGTGCATAGAGCAGCTCTTCCTTTTCTTCTCCTAAATACAATCTGGTTCCATCTGGTGCAAATCCAGTACTTCTTCCCATGTAATGTTCCTTGCTGTAATGACAACATCCTAAAACATACATCTCATTTTCAATTGCTCTTGCCCGAAGAAGTGTCTCCCACTGCATAAATTTTCCTTCACCCTTAACCCATGCCGCTGGATATAACATGACCTGAGCTCCAGATAATGCTTCATATCTTGCAAGTTCCGGAAATCTGAGATCATAACAGATTCCAAGTCCGATCACACCTGCAGGTGTCTTAATCGGTGTAAACAAACAATCCCCCTTAAGCGTATTCATTGATTCATTCCATTTATATGCATTAAACAAATGTGTCTTTTTATAATCAGACACAAGTTCTCCCAGGTCATTCAGGATTACCATTGTATTGTAGTTCTTTGTTTCATCCACAGTCTGTTCATTCATCCCAAAAATGATCCACATCTTAAACTCTTTTGCAAGCATCTTCATTGCCTGTACAAATTCGCCATGCAAGCTTTGTGCCTTTTTTGTATAGTTGTGTTCAGCATCCGGATAATAATTCATGAAATATTCTGGAAAAATGATCATAACTGCCTCTTCTTCTGTTGCTTTCTTTATATATTGTTTTGCTTTTTCTATATTTTCTCTCCAGTTTCCGGAAGATGTTGTCTGTGCGACCGCTATTTTATCCATGAAATTTTATCCCCTTTCCAGTCTCTAGAATACCATATTTCGGGCTTTTTTTGTACCGTTATTAACTTTCTTTAAATTTTTTGTAAAAAAAAATAAAAAAAATTAAAAATAATGCTTGCATTTCTTAAAACATTCGTATATAATAAATCTTGCGTTAAGGAAGCGCAGTAAAAACAACATAATTTAAGCGTGATTAGCTCAGTTGGTAGAGCACCTGACTCTTAATCAGGGTGTCGAGGGTTCGAACCCCTCATCGCGTACTAAAGCACTGTTTTTGGTTGATTTTGTAGCCGGGGATGGTGTTTTTCTTTTATTTAAATCTTATATTGTCTTGTAACTGATCTTGGAAACGTCTATAATAGATGATATTACTGATTAACTATCATTCTAAGAGGAGTCTCAAATGTCAAGCAACCACAAATTCGAATCGAATAAAAAGTATTTTACGATTTCTATCTATACCATTGCTGTTATCCTGATCGGATGTGTGATCTTCCGCTTTATAACACAATGGTCTAATACAAGCAAACTGATCTCTCAATTATGGGAAATCTTATTTCCATTTTTTATGGGATTTCTGATTGCCTATATTTTAAACCCTGTTGTAGCTTTCTTTCAAAGAAATGTATCAATAAAACTTTTAAAGAAGAAATCTGCCAGTACACAGCGTGGACTCGCCATTTTGATCAGTTATCTTGTCATGGTTGGTTTTATCATTGTATGTCTTCGATTTATCATTCCACAGTTATATGACAGTATTCGTGAACTATCCCTGATGATTCCCGATATTTATAAATCGATAATGTCGATTTTTGAACATTATCGTGAGAACAGCACAGATATGTTTCCTGGTCAGATTGCCGATATGATCGAGACAAAGACATTACCAAAGCTTTTCGAACTGACCAACAATCTTCTGACCAATATCGTCCCTATGCTTTATGAGGCTTCCATGTCTTTTGCCAAGGGATTATTTAACCTGTTTATCGCATTTATTGTTTCTATTTATATGACAATCGATAAATTTATTTTAAAAAATGCTGGAAAACGATTGGTTCTTGCAATCTTTAATGAAAATTTCTCTTATCGTGTACTTCGCACTTTAAAAGATTGTCATAATATTTTTTCTGGTTTCATTATCGGAAAATCCATTGATTCTCTGATCATTGGCTTACTGGCTTTTGTTGCGATGACTATTTTAAAACTTCCTTATACCGTATTAATCAGTGTTATTATCGGCGTCACAAATATGATTCCTTATTTTGGACCGATCATTGGTGCAGTTCCCGGCGCTTTTATTCTTTTTATCGTAAGTCCGACGAAGTGCCTGATCTTTATTATCATGGTTTTTGTCCTACAGCAGTTTGACGGTCTGATCCTTGGACCTAAGATCCTTGGAGAATCTACCGGAGTTCGTCCACTATTGATTTTATTTTCCATCACTGTCGGTGGCGCTTATTTCGGTCCACTTGGAATGTTCCTTGGAGTTCCGTTTTTTGCTACAGTTCAATTTTTGATCAGAAACTGGGTGGATTATCGATTGTATAAGAAGAATATTAAGTTAGAAAAAGAAGCTTAACATAATAAGAGGATTGACTCATATGATATTTTGTGAGTCAATCCTCTTTTATTGTTATTGATTCGCTATCTGTTCTGCCAGATCATTTAAATATACCCAACGGTCCATCTTTTCATTCAAAGCTTCTTCTGTCTCTTCTTTTTGCTGCGTAAGCTCTGCTAATTTACCAGAATTCGTTGCATTTTCCATGATCTCTTCATCTAACTGTTCTATTTTTTCCTCCAGTTTCGCGATATCATCATCAATCGTTTCAAATTCTTTTTGTTCTTTGTATGTAAACTTGAGCTTCTTTTGATGTTCTTTCTGAAATTTCTTTCCATTATTTTCTTTTTTCTCTGGTTTGCTTTTTTCTTGTTTCGCAATTGGCTTTACTTTCTCCAGATAATCCGTATAACCGCCCTCATACTGGACAAGCCGGCCATCTCCCTCAAATGCCATAATACGGTTCACCACATTATCCAGGAAATAGCGGTCATGGGACACCGTGATCACGATGCCGGAAAAAGAATCCAGATAGTCCTCAAGAATGGTCATGGTGGGAATATCAAGATCATTTCCGGGCTCATCAAGAAGAAGAACATTTGGCGCCTCCATCAGAACCTTCAGCAGATACAGACGCCTCCTCTCACCACCTGACAATTTGGCAATGGGTGCATACTGCATGGCAGAATCAAAGAGAAACCTCTCCAGCATCATTGTTGCGGAAATCTTCCCGTCTCTGGTCGGAATATACTCTGCCACGTCACGGATATAATCGATCACACGCTGATCGGTATCCATATCCGGCACTTCCTGTGCAAAATACCCTATGCGAATGGTTTCTCCAATTTCCACTTCTCCTGCATCCGGCTGTATCATCCCATCAATAATCTTGATGAGTGTTGACTTTCCGCACCCATTAGGACCAATAATCCCAAGACGCTGATTGCGCAGCACAATATAATTAAAATCATCCAGGATCTTCTTCTCACCAAAACTCTTGCTGATATGGTGAAGTTCGATCGTCTTCTTTCCCATACGTGTCTCAACAGAATCCAGCTCCACATTCGCATCCCGCACCGGAGCCTTTCCGTTCTTCAGTGCCTCCAGGCGTTCCAGACGTGCCCGCTGCTTGGTACTTCTGGCTCTGCATCCACGCTTTGCCCACTCCAGTTCCATGCGGAGTACGCTCTGTCTCTTCCTCTCACTGGCAAGCTCCATCTCCTCACGCTCTGCCTTCAGTTCCAGAAACTTCGAGTAATTAGCCTCATAAGCATAAAGGCCGCCATGGGAAATCTCCAGAATCTTATTAGTGACCCTGTCGAGGAAATATCTGTCATGAGTAACCATAATCACAACGCCCTTAAAACTTCTCAGAAAGTCCTCCAGCCAGGTCACCATCTCATTATCCAAATGGTTGGTGGGCTCATCCAGAAGCAGCACATCACAGGGATTCACCAGAGTCCTTGCCAGTGCCACCCTTTTCTTCTGTCCCCCGGATAAATGATCGATCTTCTCCTCATGGTCTGTAATTCCCAGCTTATTCAGAACATTCCTTGCCTCGCTCTCAGTACTCCAGTCCTTCTGCCACTTTCCTTCTGCCACATAATCCAGGACAGAAGCTCCCCGCGGAAACTCCGGCATCTGCGGAAGATACGTGATTCTCAGGCCATTTTGAGTGATCACCTGCCCCTCATCCGGCTCCTCCAGACCGCCGATGATCTTCAGAATCGTAGACTTCCCGGTCCCATTAATCCCGATGATCCCAATCTTATCTCCCTGATGCACCCCGTAGGAAACATCATCCAGCACCACCTTCTCACCAAACACCTTGGAAACATGCTCTATATTCAGAATATTCATAAATTCAAACCTCTCTCGTAATTTTCGCTTCCTGTCTGTTTCTGCTCATCTGTAACACTTCCACAAAAACTATAGAATTCGCTCCTCATTATACCATCTTCCCAGCCATTCTAAAACCCCCGGCACAGAAAAAACACTCCCCTCCGAATAAATCTATCCGAAGAGGAGTATCCTCAAAATTACATATTTTTGTTTCTGAAAAAAATTGCTTAGTTCATCTCAGTTCCATTCTCAACTGCATACTTCAGTCCCTGAACTGCAACCGCCAGTGTAGCTTCCTGTACAGTGGCACTTCCAAGATCACCCATATCCAGTGTCAGTGTATCATCATCATTCAATGTCACGCCAAAAGTAAGTGCCATCTCAGAAACTTCATCAGTAATCGTCACAGTACCATTCTCTTCATCAAAAGTGCCTTCACCAACAAAGCTTACATAGTTATCATCCTGATCGATCACAAGTACTGAGCAGAAAGTTCCATCATCATTAGCTGCATAAATAAAAGTCTCACCTGCTTCTGTCTCGCCGGAATAACACTCTGTCAGGATATCACCCATATCTTGATAAGTCTGATTATAATCCGCTTCATCTCCGTCTGCCTGGTAAGGCTCCAGAGTTGCAGTCAGTTCCAGATTCTCCTCATCATAAAGCTCCAGAAGATTCTCTTCCTCATTTGCCTGCACCAGATAAGTTACCATATTTTCATCATCATACGTGCCGTCGTCATTTGCGAACTGCATTACCAGAGCTGTATACTCTCCATCTGAACTCAGAGCATATACGCCTAAAACATCCTGTTCTTCATCCTTCCACTGACCAAAAAACGAATTATCTTTGTAGAATCCGTAAATATCTCCTGCGCTGTCCTTCCAGAGTCCCAACATCGCCTCAGACACATCTGCAACATCTCCGTCTGCATCTTCTTCCGCTGCTGCATCATCTGTTGCCCATACCGGAACAACCATAGAACTCACCATAGCTGCTACACAGAAACCTGCCATTAATTTTTTCCAGTTCTTCATATTTTTTACCACCCTTCTTTAAAATGTAAGTCTTTTACTGAATTTCCATGATCTTACTATAAAAAATTTTGACATCATTTTCAAGATACATGGGATTAAATGACATTTTCCATGAAATATGGTGTTACTGTTCACTGGTAATATCCCGCAAGGTGTAAACAGTAACCAACACATCGTTACTGTTCACTCCGTTCACAGTAACGTAGCCAAAATTCATTCCAGATTGC
>OGEG01002162.1_pt1 | contig 10788 bp, 6 predicted proteins | sample 1570621 | NCBI WGS metagenome assembly OGEG01 (sample SAMEA2582130, study PRJEB24529) | metagenome | biome: Human gut stool | place: China | collected 2011 | reverse complement strand
GGCTCCTCCAAGGATGATGGTATTCCCACCTTCTTTAATTCCAGATATATGATCGTGGGTTCCCTCTTTACTGTGATAGTTTGAATGAAAACTTCCCACTATACTATATAAAGCCTGAGCCTGTGCAAGTTCATAGAATGAATCTGCTTCATATTGCAACAAACATCCTTTCTCAATTACATCTGCTGGTATGATACAGTATGTTGCTGCACCTCCAAAATAAGGGTAAGAATATCCTGGTGATTCGATCTGGTGAGGAATCTCTGGTACTAATACAAATTGTTTTCCTTCCTGATAATCCTCTTTCCATCTTGTTCCGACTTTTGCTATCGTTCCAGAAAATTCATGTCCGATCAGTACAGGATTCTTTTTAATATTCTTTGGTACTCTTAAATGTCTCTGTGCCAATGTGATTTCTTTTAAAGTTGATACTGCAATTCCGTTACATTCTATCTTCAAGAGAATCTCATCTTCAGCTATCTCAGGGATCTCAAATTCTTCCAGACGTATATCTTTGACTCCATAAAGTCTGACTCCTTTAACTTTCATAACCTTCGCCTCCTAAACTTAGTCAAATATTTATGTCTTGTTAAATTTAATTAATCTTTTTTATTATAACATATTCTCAAACTTCTGTCTGCGAGTTCATAAAGATATGAATTGTTATAGAGTCTTTTCTTTATTTTTGATTTTTACTATATAAAAATGCTGCGATCCAGGAGGTCACTGGAACTGCCATGATAACTCCGAGACTTGATGATAATCCCTGCATGATCTCAATCCCTACGGAATACATATTGATCACCTGTTGATATTCGTAATTGTATGCAAAGATAAATACTAATGTGTTGATCGATCCACCCGTAAATGCAAGAATCAGTGTATTGGTCATTGTTCCCATCATATCTCTTCCGACATTCATTCCTGATTGAAACAGTTCTTTTAACATCATCTGTGGATTTTGTTCTTTTAATTCATTGAGTGTAGAAGCGATTGACATTCCAACGTCCATGACTGCACCTAATGATGCGATCAAGATTCCTGCAAATAACAATTCACCAATTTTTATGTCTGTCATTTCTCCGACATAGACCAGATTCTCTATATCAGACACATTATATCCGGTAATCGATGTCACTTGTCCAAAGATCAATGCAAATGCTCCAGAAAATACCACACCTATGATCGTTCCAAGCATCGCAGCTACTGATTTCTTCGTAATTCCATCAACCATACACATCGTCACAACTGTTGTAAATGCGACCACTAATACAGCCGCCAGTATCGGGGATATTCCTTTGTAGATCATCGGAAGAAAAATAAAAAAGATACAAAGCATTGTAAATACCAAGCTTAATATTGATGAAATTCCTTTTCTTCCACCGACTGCAACCACGATTGCTACAAACACTGCTGCCATCAGCCATACCATAGGTCCTCTGTTTACACTATATACAGACGCCAGCAACTCTCCTTTCGATTCATTAATGATCGCTATGACTTTCATTCCTTTTTTACATTTTGCACCAAATAAATAACTTTGAGAGCTTGTTGCCTGTATTATTTTTCCTTTATGATCCCCTGAGAGAAGTTTTAATTCTACGGTTTGTTTTCCACTTCCACTATTTGATAAGTTTCCAGAGATCACGTTTGTTACTTCTGCTTTTTCAAAATTTCTTCCATCTGTATCTAGAAGTTTTGTCTTCTCAATTCCAGAAAAAGAAAAAAACAGCAGAAGAAAGAGAATGCCTGCGATCAGCAGACACACTCCTTTCATCTGTTTTTGTTTCATTGTTATTTCACAGTCACTTTCAGAACTTTGCTGTAAGAACCGTAGATTTTCTTACCTTTAACTACTTTGTATGCACGAACCTTTACATAACATTTTTTCTTTGATCTTAATGACTTGATCGTATAAATTGTTTTTCTTGTATTTCTTGTCTTTGCTTTTTTAAAGTTCTTGTTTGATGCATATTTAATCTGATATCCAGATACAGATGCTTTTTTGATCTTAACTGTTACTTTCTTTTTGCCAGATTTTAATTTTGCAGATGCTTTTGCTACTACAACTTTCTTCTCTGCTGTTGTTTTCTTTACTGTTGCTGGTTTTGTTGTTGCTTTCTTTTCTAATCCTGCTTTTGCATTTGTCAGAACTTTTAATGCATTTTCAACTTCATCTTTTGTTGCTTTTTTGTCTGCTGCAACTTCTTTGGCTCCTGTAAGTGCCTGTTCAAAGACTCTATAGCTTTCCGTTGTATATGCATCTTTTTGCTTTACAATGCTTTCAGATGCTTTAATTTCTGCATTAAGTGATGTCGTATCCCCTTTGCTCTTTGTGATAGAAAATGTTTCATCAATCTTTTCATCATTATCTGTACGATATGTATTGATCGTTAAACTATTTTCTGTTACATCAACAACTGAATATGTTGGGACATCTTCCTGCCAACGGTGTGCAATATATGTCTGCTGTCTTGGTACCAGATCATAATATTTACTTCCTGAAGAAGAACCTGCTGTCATATAAAGGACACCTTCTGGATTGATTACAGAGCTTCCCTGTTTTTTGACGGTCTCAATTGCTTTTTCATCCATGATACTTTTAAGATATGCTAAATATTTCTGATCTTTTTCATCTGTGCTGTCATTTTTAATATTTCCTGGTGCCACTGTTTTTGTCGTTGGATTTTCACCCGCATCCATATCTTTCTCTAATTCTGCATCAAATTCATCATCTGTATAATCATTCGCTTTTGTTCCACCTAATAACATTTTAGATCTTGAATAAGCATGATCATGACCTGTTAATACAGCATCAATATCATTTTGTTCGAAAATCGGTGTTAACTGATATCTTAAATTTGTGATCTCTGGCTCATTAGAATGTTCTGCTGATCCATAAATATCCTGATGCAGTGTTACGATTCTCCATTTGCAGTCTTTATTCGCTGCAACTGTCTGCTCAATAAACTGTTTATGTTCTGCTACATTTGTATCCTGTGTATTTAACATGATAAATAATGCATTTCCATATTTGAAATAATAATCTCCACCGACTACCTTATTACTTCCAAGTTCACTTGCATTTGTTCTGTTAAAATGGTATGTATAGTTTGCATTATCTGCATCATGGTTACCTACTGTCGTTGCCACTGGAAGTGATTTTAATGCTTCTGGGCTTAAATATCCTGTATACTCAATTTCACTTTTGGATGCATCTTTGTTTGGTGATTTTTTCTTTCTTGTCTGAATCTGGTCACCTGCAGATACAACAAAACTTAACTGATCATCTGTCTTTTCTAATGCTGCGTTTAACGTAGAAGACCAGTTAAATGCATCACTCTTTACTGCATTTGACTGCGCATCGTAAAATTCTTTCGTATCTTTTCCCTTTAATTCATTTGAAGATCCGATCTGTGGGTCACCTACAAATGCAAATGAGAAATTGTTTGTAGATTTTGTCGTGTACGCAGCTGGCTTTGTATACCCATTTCCATTGTCGTAACTATAATAATATGTTTTATTTTCTTTTAATCCTGTTGCTGTTACTTTATTAGAATTATAAGTTTCCCCATTGTTATCCTGTTCATCTTTTACCGCCGTTTGTTCTGCCTCGTACACCTTGGCATTTTTCATATTACGACCTTCACCAATGATCAGTTTTGGAACATTTGCATTTGAATGATCATCATTTGTCTGCTTTGGTGTATACCATGCAAAATTCAACTCTGTTGCATTGCTTCCTGGTGATAATGAAATTTGTGTCCAGTCATTTTTTAAAGTTTCCCATTCTTTCTCCCAACGATTCCACTGTGCCGTTGTTCCCATTGTCTGTGCAATGTCTGCTGCATTTGTCTTGCCATCTGGAGCGGCACTTGCAAATACTGGTGCTACATTTGTTGCAGAAAGTGTCAATGCTAATGCACTGATCATCATTTGTTTTCTCCAATTAGATCTCATATATACCTCCTGATATCTTTGTCTTTTCATATCTTTCTGACTCTTAAAGGATTCTATCATATATATGTAAATTCTAATTGTATTGAATTGTAAATAATATGTAAAAAGATTCTGAGATATTAAGCTATCTCAGAATCTTTTTGATGATGTTATATTAACTTTTTGTGTTATTTACCTTGATGTTCTAAGGCTGCTTCTACAAATCCTTTAAATAATGGATGGGCTTTATTATGTCTTGATTTAAACTCAGGATGTGCCTGTGTTGCCACAAACCATGGATGTTCTGGAATCTCTACCATCTCTACGATTCTTCCGTCTGGTGAGCATCCGGATAACATCATTCCATTCTCCTGAAGGATGTCACGATATTCGTTATTTACTTCATATCTATGACGATGTCTTTCGTGAATCTCTTTCTCTCCATATAATTCATATGCTTTGGATCCTTCTGTTAATACACATGGGTAAGATCCTAAACGTAATGTTCCACCAAGATCTGTGACTCCGTCCTGATCTGCCATGATATGAACCATCGGATGTGTTGTGTCTGGATTAAATTCCTGACTGTGTGCATCAGAGAATCCTAAGACATGTCTTCCGAATTCTACTAATGTAAGCTGCATTCCTAAGCATAGTCCAAGATATGGGATCTTGTTTTCTCTTGCGTATTTGATCGCACAGATCATTCCTTCGATTCCACGATCTCCGAATCCACCTGGAACTAAGATTCCGTGAACTCCACCTAACATCTCATCGACATTGTAAGAGCTGATTCTCTCTGAATCTACCCAGCGGATCTTGACATCTGCTGAATTCGCGACTCCGGCATGCTCTAAGGATTCTACGACACTGATGTAAGCATCGTGTAAAGATACATATTTACCAACTAATGCGATCTCTACTTTATGTTCTGGATGTTTCCATGCATTGATCATCTTCTTCCAGTCATCAAGATCTGGATCTGGGCATGGCATGTTCAGACATTCACATACTTCATGTGCTAGATGTTCTTTCTCCATCATCAAAGGTACTTCGTATAATACTTCTGCATCTAAGTTCTGAATAACTCTTGAACGTTCAACGTTACAGAACTGTGCGATCTTTCTCTTGATTCCATCATCTAATGGATAGTCTGAACGGCATACAAGGATATCTGGCTGGATTCCCATTCCCTGTAAGTCTTTGACACTTGCCTGTGTTGGTTTTGTCTTTAATTCTCCTGAACTCTTTAAGTATGGAATTAATGTTACATGAATTAAAATACAGTTTTCATGTCCTACTTCATGCTGGAACTGTCTTAATGCCTCTAAGAATGGCTGACTTTCGATATCTCCTACAGTTCCTCCGATTTCAATGATCGCTACTTCCTGATCGCTTGGATCTTCACTTCTGTAAAAACGGCTCTTGATCTCGTTTGTTACGTGTGGGATTACCTGTACTGTGTTACCGCCATAATCTCCACGACGTTCTTTGGATAAGATACTCCAATATACTTTACCTGTTGTAACGTTTGATTTCTTATTCAGTCCTTCATCGATAAATCTTTCATAATGTCCAAGGTCTAAGTCAGTCTCTGCTCCGTCATCTGTTACGAAAACTTCTCCGTGCTGGATTGGGTTCATTGTTCCTGGGTCAATGTTGATATACGGATCAAACTTCTGGCTTGTGACATGATAGCCTCTGGCTTTTAGTAATCGTCCCAGAGAAGCTGCTGTGATTCCTTTACCTAATCCAGATACAACTCCTCCTGTAACAAATACATACTTTACTGGCATGTTTCTTCCTCCTATATGTGAATTTCTACTACTTTCTTATATTATCCCATTCAAAATAATATCATATCATATTATTTTTGATTTGTCATTGTGATTTGTTAAAAATAATGAAAAGGATTCTTATGTTTCTATATCATAGAATCATAGGAATCCTTATTTTCATATTTTAAAAATCGAAAGTGCTCACATCACAACTTAGATAGAGGATTGCAGATAAATATAAAATGATTGTTGATGATGATAATCTAAAATACAATTCTTTCGAGATTCTATGGGGTATGGGCGATGAACAATCGCAGGAAAACCGTAGTTCTCGAACTGTTTATTAAGGGGAGTTTGTGCTGTAAGCACTTTCTACCCATAATTTACCATATCACTTTATATTTGTCAATTATTTCCTTTACTTTTTTTGTAAAAATTTACATAATTATTATTTTCATTATGATTGATCAATGATATCACCTGATTTTTACTATTTCCTTTGCTGTATATCCAGCTTCCTAACTTGCCGCTCTGTGGCGTTTTCTTGATCATAAATGTATTTAACCATTCTTGTGCATCCTTGGATGAGATACCCATTTTTTCGAAACAGCCTTTTAAGAATATCTTTTCTTCTTTTGTGAATCCTTTGAATACTTCTGTTTCATCCCAGTAGATCAACATCTGTTTGATCTTGTGATCTTGCAAAAAGATCTGAACATTTTTCCTTGCATATAATTCTTCATCATTATAAGAACGAAGAATAACTTCATTCGCAGCTGATCCACTATGATCCGATATAGCTGTCCACATTTCTCTGCCACTTTGTGGAAGGTCAGATAGATTACTCCTAAGCCCAATCACTTTGTTAAAATCAAATCGAATGATAAAACGTTTGTAATTATACAGACATGTTAATCCATTTTTCTTGAATGTATGCCATTTGTCTGTATTATGGAACAAGTATGTTTTATCTCCAGCTTTTACTTTAATCCCTGCTGTATCTTTTTCGCATTGTTCCATCCATTTTTTGATTCCTTTGTATCCTGAATTCTCCATCGTATTGATCAATTTGAAGTTTTTCATATAATACTGGGATGTTCCATTGATACATCTCTTATGATTTTCATTTGTTGCATACAAAAGACCGTCTTTGTAATTCCAATTGAGATTCTGAATTTCTTGTTTTTCTGAATCTGTAAGCTTTTGATAATTTTCTTCAAATGTATTGTCTGGTCTTTGAATGATATCATAAAATCCGTCGGTATCATAACTGTCGAAATCTCCGTCAGAATCAATATCTTCATCCGGTTGCTGTATTGACAATCTATGAAGAACTGTGTCTTCTGCTCTTAAACGCAGCTCATACTCACCCGTTTTATCTTCCAGGATACTCGTTTTCCATACTTCATAACTTCCACTGTCATCTAAAAGAGTCGAACTTTCATCGTCTGATTTCATCATCTTATAAAATTTTTTCAGCCATTGTTCATTTTTTATTTCTCTTCTGTCTTCTGAAATCTGATTGATCTTATCTTCTGTGATAAAATTGTTTTCATTTGCTGACAGACTGATCGTTGATACGAACTGTTTTTTGCTTGTCAAAGGATAGATAAATAGTCCTGCTGCCATACAAAATCCAAGAAGGATCGCTATTTGTTTAATTCTTTTTCTTTTCTTAAATGATACGCTATACCATTTTCTCTGTAATTTTGACGGATGACGGTAAAGCACGATTCCAATCGTTGCCAATAAAGCTAGAAGGATCAGTGGTGATAATATGATAATATAACTAATTGAAGTTGAAAAATACATTATACTGCCCTCCTTTTCTTACGCTTTTCTACTATATAATATATGATCGTTGCGATCACTGCTGCCAGAATGCCACCTGTGTATGACTGAATCTTGAACCCTGTCACTACAATGAACAGTGAAACACAGAATGGAAAAATCCATACAAACAGATGCTCCATCCATGGAAAATACATAAAATTATTCCTCTTTGCCATATCTGACTTTTGAAATACATAAAATGCAACTCCAAAAACTACTGCGATCAATACGATCTGAATCAGAAGAATCTGTACAAAATGATCAAACGAAGCCATCGTCATCAGCTGGTTCACACCTTTATCCCATATAAACTGTTTTGTGATCGGTCCATTTTCAAAAAATACAGCCATCCACCAGCCATGATATATTGTATCTGGAAATGATAATACTTTGGGCATCATATAATCCATAAAATTTGGAAATAACATTGCTCCGATTCCGATCGCTCCTGCGATCCATGGTCTTTTACAGATATTCTGAAAAAATATGGCAATGGCATAGATGAGTGTCAGTGATACCCATATAAATAGAAGATACGCACACAAATGTATCATGTTATCATTTCCAAGAAGTACTGCTCCGTTCTTACATACGGATAGATTCATCTCATACCATGACTGTGCCTTTGTTCTCATCATGATCATTCCGAATGAAAGGAAAAGCCATGGAATCGTATATGTCATCATTCCTGTGATCGTCCTTGTCAGAAAGATCTGGCCTCTCTTGATCGGAAGCTGCATTAGAAATTCACCACATTTTGATGTGCTGCCTTCCCGATACTGTATTACCGCTACAAAACTAACCGGTATCATAAGAACGATAATAAACATTTTATAGTATTGATCTAATGTTCCTAAAAACAGATTGCCATAATTATTATAAATGCCTCCATAAAAATTATTGATCTGATCTGCAGTTCCTGAAATATCGTTTGCGATCACATATTGTAATATAAAACATATCACTATAGTATACACTAATGTTATGGCTAGCAGATTTCGTTTTTCATGATTAACAAGCCCTCTCATAACATTTCCTCCTTATTGTCTGAATAATCGATACAGCAAAATATGTGATCACTAATATCATTACCAAATATATAAGCCAATGTACTGCATTTAATTTCTGTATGATCAGTTTATAACTGTCTGATGAACACATAAATTCTTTTCCCCATGCGACCAATCCATAAATTCTGGTTCGAAGCGTCTCGTCATACTTAAATATATGAACATATATCTCATGATTACTTAATGCATTAAAACATAGAATCGTGATCACTATCGTCGTGATGACTTTATTCTGTATCTCTGATAATCTTGTTAACATTCGATTCTGTGCCTGATCCTGCTTGATAAACTGTCGTTTTGCAAACCAGATACTAAAGACTCCAGCTGCAAATAAAACGACAATACAGATAATAGCAGAATTTACATATTGTGCTTTCCAGATCAGATTGCTATCCAAGATATTCGCATAAAGCTGAAAATTTAATGGATATCCAAATGTTATACCGAATCTTCCATAGATAACCCACTCGAGTATCGCAAATCTAGAAGATCTTACCTTAAACAGCAATTGGAGTAAAAAGGTCAGATTCTGAAGAATCATCGGCAATATCACATAAAATGTAACGACTGCTATGATAAGCCCTTGCCAGATATATGCTGTCACGATCAATGAAATCTGTATGAGTGCACAAAATGCAAAACACATTACTGCATTCCATAATGTGCATATGATCACATTCGTGATTGATTCCGCATTCGGAATCGTTGCGATCTTCATTGCAAAGAAAATTCCATAGATGATCTCCGCGAATAAAAGTGATATATGCAGTTTTGTAAGACTCTTTTGGTAAATATCTTTCTTTGTCCATGGAAGGCTGTAAATATATTGCTGTTTCTTATTTTGCTGCAACTGATATACAATTCCTGCTGATAATGCCGCAAATAAAACTGTGATCAAAAGCCAGCCATTGACAAGATCATCCATCATCACCTGTAGCTGTCCATCCCCTGGATATTTCATATTCCATACGAAAATTCCATATAACAATGCTGCTGGTGGAAGTACCAGAGCATATTTTCTAAAAAATTTCATCTCCAAGTTCCTCCTCTTAGCGGTTGCTGTAGACGAATACTTCTTCTAAACTTAATGGAATTTCCTCTACTACAATCGCTCCTGCTTGTTTTAATGCCTCATGAATTGGCTCTCCATACCCTTCTAATATTACTGTGTATACACTCCCAAGATTAGAATAGGTGATCACTCCCGGAAGTTCTTTGAAAATCTCGCTTCTTGATTCTTCAAATACAACCTGTAATTTTGTAAATCGTTCTTTCATCTGATCCATTGTTCCATGATAAAGGATCTTTCCGTCCTTCATCATACTTGCGGAATCGCAGAAACTTTCTAAATCCTTTAAATCGTGTGATGAGATCAGAACACTCATTCCATTCATATCGACTTCATTGACAATAAAATCTTTGATCTGTTTCTGTGCGATCACATCCAGTCCTGACATTGGTTCATCCATGATCATCACTTTTGGATGGATGGACAGATTCAACATCGAAGCTAATGACATTGCCTGTCCTTTAGATAATTCTTTGATTCTTTTGCTTACATCTAATCCGATACTCTGATTGTAGTCCCTAAATACTTTCTCATCGAATGTTGGGTAGATCTGTTTATAAAATTCTACCATCTCATCGATATGATACCCTTCAAAATACTGGTTGCTGTCCGCAACATATCCTACCTGTGCTTTTACTTTTGGATTCTCGAAAATTTCTTCTCCACAGACCAGAATCTGTCCTTGATCCTGTTCATAAATTCCTGTTAGACATTTGATCAGTGTTGTCTTTCCACATCCATTGCGTCCTACCAGTCCATGAATGCTTCCCTCTTCTATATCCAGGCTGATTCCATGAAGAATCTCATTCTTTCCATATGATTTTTTCACGTCCTTTAGTTCGATCACTTTCATATCCTATCCCTCCAAATCCTGATAGATCTCATGTATCAGGCTTGCTATCTTCTCTTCATCATACCCTTCATAACGAAGCTCACTTAATATCTCTTTTAAACTTGTCTTGATCTCTTGCATCTTTCCTTTGTCTACCTCTTGTGAAGCATTCTCTGCCAAAAATGCTCCCTTTCCTCGTATTGTTATAATTACTTTCTCTTTCTCCAACAACTGATATGCTTTCGCTACGGTGTTGGGTGTTACACT
>OGEG01002156.1_pt1 | contig 10803 bp, 7 predicted proteins | sample 1570621 | NCBI WGS metagenome assembly OGEG01 (sample SAMEA2582130, study PRJEB24529) | metagenome | biome: Human gut stool | place: China | collected 2011 | reverse complement strand
CAACCATGTTTACATAAGTTTCTGACAACGCATCAAATCCTACGCCTGCTTCGCTTTCTGCTACTTTGTTAATGATAACAGATCCTTCAAGTCCAGCGTTTGCTGCGATGTGATATAAAGGAGCCTCTAATGCTTTGAGAACGATTTCTGCACCAGTCTTCTCATCACCTGTGAGTTCTTTTGCCATCTCTTTTACAGCTTTAGCTGCATGGATGTAAGCAGATCCACCACCTGCGATGATACCTTCTTCTACTGCTGCTCTTGTTGCTGCTAAAGCATCTTCAAGACGAAGTTTTGCTTCTTTCATTTCTGTTTCTGTTGCTGCACCAACACGGATAACTGCAACACCACCAGATAATTTAGCTAATCTTTCCTGTAATTTTTCTCTGTCGAAATCAGATGTTGTCTCTTCAATCTGAGATTTAATCTGTCCTACTCTTGCTTTGATTGCTGCTTTATCTCCAGCACCGTCAACGATTACTGTATTCTCTTTTTCAACTTTAACAGATTTTGCACGTCCAAGCATATCCATTGTAGCATCTTTTAATTCGATGCCAACTTCTTCAGATACAACTGTACCACCTGTTAAGATAGCGATATCTTCAAGCATTGCTTTTCTTCTGTCACCATATCCAGGAGCCTTTACACCAACAACAGAGAATGTTCCTCTTAACTTGTTAACGATTAATGTTGTTAATGCCTCGCCTTCGATATCTTCTGCAATGATTAATAACTTAGCGCCGCTCTGTACGATCTGCTCTAATAATGGAAGGATTTCCTGAATGTTTGAAATCTTCTTATCTGTGATTAAGATATATGGATCATCTAATTCAGCAACCATTTTCTCCATATCTGTTGCCATGTATGCGGAAATGTATCCACGATCGAACTGCATACCTTCTACAAGGTCAAGTTCTGTGTGCATTGTCTTGGATTCTTCTACTGTGATAACGCCGTCTTTGGAAACTTTTTCCATAGCATCTGCTACTAACTGTCCAACAGTCTCATCGCTTGCGGAAATAGATGCAACGTTTGCGATCTGTTTCTTGCCGCTGATTGTCTGGCTCATGTTCTTGATTGCTTCTACAGCTACATCTGTAGCTTTCTTCATTCCTTTTCTGAGGATGATCGGGTTAGCGCCTGCTGCCAGGTTTCTCATTCCTTCGTGAACCATAGCCTGTGCAAGAACAGTAGCTGTTGTTGTACCATCACCTGCTACATCGTTTGTTTTGGAAGCAACTTCTTTGATCAGCTGTGCGCCCATGTTTTCAAATCCGTCTTCCAGTTCAATTTCTTTTGCGATTGTAACACCGTCGTTTGTGATAAGCGGAGCACCGTATGGTTTGTCAAGAACTACGTTTCTTCCTTTCGGTCCTAATGTTACTCTTACTGTATCAGCTAATTTATTTACACCAGCTTCAAGAGCTGCTCTGGCTTCTGCGCCGAATTTAATTTCTTTTGCCATGATAATATGACCTCCTGATTCAAATTTTAATCTCTATGAATTCTTTCTGATACTTAGCCGGTATTTCATGTTACATCCTGTAAATATTATCTTATAAGTATCTTCATTTATGTTTTCTATTTTGATATTGCTTATTTAACAATTGCAAGAATATCATTCTGTTTTACGATAATGTATTCTGTGCCATCCATTTTTACTTCTGTTCCTGAATATTTGGAGTAGATAACTTTATCACCTACAGCTACTTCCATTTTTACTTCTTTGCCATCAACAACTCCGCCAGGTCCTACAGCTACAACTTCTGCCTGCTGTGGTTTCTCCTGTGCCTGTCCCGGAAGAACGATTCCGGATTTTGTTGTTTCTTCTGCTTCAACCTGTTTTAATACAACTCTGTCACCTAAAGGTACTAATGTCATGATCTATATCCTCCTTTATTCTCCAACTAAAGCTTTCCTGTTACCGTACTCTTTTCGTTATCGCAAAATATCCGGTAACTATTTCGGCACTCTGTCTGATTCTGCCGATTTTTGCTAGCACTCATTTACTTCGAGTGCTAATCACTGTCCTTATATTATTGAAAATGAGTCGATTTCGCAAGTGCTTTTATCATTATGAAATAATCTATATTCTCTTTTTTACTTATATATACTCTTTTTTTCTTTTGTTTTCTTAATTTACAAATAATTTTGTCATAACAAGTCCGGAGAGCTTTATTATGTTATAAGCATATTACGGAGTAATTTTCTTTAACATAATAAAAAGACCGTCCACCATACAGCAGACAGCCTTCTTGCATTCATTATTTACGAATCAGGATTTCTTATTTCTCTGAGCTTTAATCTCTTCCAGTTCATCAAAGATGACTTCATTCAGCACTTTAATGTAGGTTCCTTTCATACCGGAAGATCTGGATTCAATCACACCGGCACTTTCAAACTTCCTCAAAGCGTTTACGATAACAGATCTGGTGATTCCCACGCGGTCTGCGATCTTACTTGCAACCAGGATTCCCTCATCTCCGTCAAGTTCATCAAAAATATGGATGATCGCCTCCAGTTCGGAGAAAGATAAAGTATTAAACGCAGATTTCACTACCTGCTGCTTTCTGTCCTCCTCAGCATTCTCTTCATGAACCGCTCTCATCATCTCAAGCCCTACAACGGTTGTTCCATATTCACTGACAATAATATCTTCAATGTCATATGGTTTCTCATAACGATACATAAATACGGTACCCAGTCGTTCCCCTGCAATATCTATCGGATTAATGATTCCCTGATAACTGCTTGATACATGTTCAAATCCCAGTGTCTGAAGATTTACATTCTCTTTTGTTGACAGGACACCCAGAAATCTCTCGTTTAACAGGGAATCTACATATCCGCCAACCTTGTCCTCGATCAGTTCAGTGATCTCCTCTACTCCCGGGCATAAACTGACACCCAGAACCTTTCCTTTTTTACTGAGAACCAGAATGTTGGAACTCAGTGTCTCCATCAGAACCTGACAGATGTCATTAAATACCACTTTGCTGGAACTGCTGTTATGCAGAAGTTTATTAATTTTTCTTGTTCTATCCAGCAGCTGAACACTCATATTGTCCTCCTTTCACCCTGTACATATCCGAAATCTTTCTGTCATTATTTCATAAATGAGCAGTCACTTTCTTTTGCTCGCAAGGAAGATTCAGACACACATGGTCATTAACATTACTGATACTTTGATTTTACACGTTTTAAAGTCAAATTACAAGACAAATTTTACTATTTTTTTATTTATTTTTGCTTTTCTGAAAATAGATTCCTTTTATAATATTATTCAATAAATATCATCATCAAAAATTCAAAGGATTGAAGACAAAAAATCAGAAAGTCACTGACTGTAAGACAAAAAACGGAACTGTTGCATTAATGAAATTCATTTTCAACTGCTGCAACAGTCCCATTTATAACATTTACAATCCGTTATTATTCTTTCTCGTCCTTTGCCTCTACATATCCACATGTCTCCTGGCTGCAGACAAGCTTATTCCCCTTTTCCACCATATAGCTTCCACATTTCGGGCATTTCTTTGCTGATGGTTTCTGCCAGGACATGAAATCACAATCCGGATTATCCTCACATCCGTAGTACTTACGTCCTTTTTTGGTTTTCTTAAGCACAATCTCTTTTCCACATTTCGGACATGCCACCCCGATCTTCTCAAAATATGGTTTGGTATTTTTGCATTCCGGAAATCCCGGACATGCAAGGAATCGTCCATGAGGACCATATTTGATCACCATATGTCTGCCACAGTTTTCGCAGATCACATCTGTCACTTCATCCTGAATATCAACCTTTTCAAGTTCTTCCTCTGCAGCATCTACATCCTTCTTCAGATCCGGATAGAAGTTGCTTACTACTGTCTTCCACTTTACAGTTCCTGCTGCCACACAGTCCAGAAGCCCTTCCATAGTCGCAGTGAAGTTTACATCTACAATACTCGGGAAAGCCTGTTTCATAATATTATTGACAACTTCCCCCAACTCTGTAACATACAGGTTCTTCTGTTCTTTTGCAACATAACGGCGGCTGATGATCGTTGTGATCGTCGGCGCATAGGTACTTGGACGTCCGATCCCCAGTTCTTCCATAGTCTTGACCAGAGATGCCTCTGTATAATGTGCAGGCGGCTGCGTGAAATGCTGTTCTGGTTTCAGTTCCTTAAGACTAAGCTTCATTCCTCTTTCAAGACTCTGATTCAGAACATTTCCTTTTTTCTGGTCCTCTTCATCTGTGTATACAGACATAAATCCGTCAAATATGATCTTGGAGGCAGAGACTGTAAAAATATACTGGTCTGCACCAATCTTTACAGATGTTGTTTCGTATTTTGCAGGAGCCATTCTGCTGGCCGCAAAACGTCTCCAGATAAGCTGATACAGTCTGAACTGATCTCTTGAAAGAGATTCCTTCAGTACAGCCGGTGTACGGCTGATGTCTGTAGGACGGATCGCTTCGTGAGCATCCTGAATCTTCTGTCCCTTTTTCACAGCTTTCTCAGACTTTGAAACATAATCCTCTCCGTACTGAGCAGTGATATATTCTCTTGCAGCAGCATCTGCTTCCTCTGAGATTCGGGTAGAATCTGTACGCAGATAAGAGATCACACCTACCGTTCCATTTCCTTTGATATCAATTCCTTCATACAGCTGCTGTGCCAGACGCATTGTCTTCTGTGTGGAAAAGTTTAAGGTCTTGGCTGCTTCCTGCTGTAAGGTACTTGTAGTAAAGGGAAGCGGTGCATTCTTGATCCTCTCGCCTTTCTTTACTTCATTGATCTCATATTCTTTATCTTTCAGAGAGGCCAGAAGTTTATCCATTTCCTCTTTGCTGTGGATATCCATCTTTTTATCTGTTCCATAAAACTTCGCCTGCAGCGGTTTCTTCTCACCCTTCACCTGAAAATCTCCCTCCAGGCTCCAGTATTCTTCCGGAATAAACGCATTGATCTCATCTTCTCTGTCACAGATGATACGAAGCGCAACAGACTGTACGCGCCCCGCACTTAAGCCTCTCTTGACTTTTGCCCAGAGAAGCGGGCTGATGGTATAACCTACCATACGGTCAAGCATACGTCTTGCCTGCTGTGCATCTACCAGATCCATATCCAGGTCTCTGGCCTGTTTGATTGATGATTTTACTGCTGTCTTGGTAATCTCGTTAAAGGTAATCCTGTGCATCTTCTTCGGATCTTCTTTTAATGCCTGCATCAGATGCCAGGAAATTGCCTCTCCCTCGCGGTCAGGGTCAGTTGCGAGATAAACTTTATCTGCTTTTTTTGCTTCCTTGCGCAGCTTTGCTAAAATATCTCCCTTTCCGCGAATCGTAATATATTTTGGTTCAAAATCATTCTCTATATCAATTCCCATCTGGCTTTTCGGCAGATCTCTCACATGTCCGTTTGATGCTACTACCTCATAATTTTTTCCCAGAAATTTTTTTATTGTCTTTACCTTTGCGGGCGACTCCACAATAACAAGATACTTTGCCATGCATCCATCTCCTTTTATTTCTGACAATAGACCAGTCCGCCATGCGCACAATCCCTATTGCGTCTGACAACAATCCTGTTCTTCTTATACGGATTGTCATATCTAACAATTTCTTTTAGATTTTTCTAATATAATAATTTTTAACCGTCTCGGTAATAAAACCTTTTTGCAGAAGTCTGGCAAGAATGTCCATCATTTCCGGCACTGATATACCAGTCTTCTTTAAAAGCTCCCCGACGTTTTTCGGTCGTAAACTTAGACAACTATACACCAGTCGCTCATCTTTTTCAAGTAATAAATTTTTCAAATTATCTTCTCCGGTATTTATCTCCCCCTGTAATTCGAGTTCTTTTAAAAATTCATCTACGTCAGAAATGATCCCGGCGCCCTGTCTTATCAGATTGTTACACCCCTCACTCAAAGCATCATACATACGCCCCGGCACCGCATAAATATCCTTTCCCTGTTCTAACGCATAATCCGCTGTAATAAGCGATCCGCTTTTTATTTTTGCCTCAACGATCACTACCACATCAGCAAGACCTGCAATGATCCTGTTTCTTGCCGGGAAAAGTGGCGCAGACGGATTTGTACCCGGTGGATATTCTGAAATGATCGCACCGTTTTTTTCAAGTATCTCCTGATATATTCTGCTGTTTGACTTCGGATAACAGATATCTGCCCCGCAGCCTAACACTGCGCATGTATATCCGTTTCTACGCAGTGCACCTGTATGTCCACTGCCATCAACCCCTGCTGCCATGCCACTTATAACCCACGCGCCAGATGCAGCAAGCCTTCCTGCGATCTTCTCTGCCACTGATCTGCCATAAGCGGAACAGCGGCGTGCCCCCACGATCGCCACTGTCTTATTATTCCACTCCTGTGGAATAGTCCCTTTTACATACAGACTGTACGGTGCATCCGGAATCGCGGTGAGACGTTGCGGAAATAGCTGTTCTTCTCTGGACAAAAAGAAAATTCCTCTTTCCGCCATGCTTTCGTACTCTGTATCATAATCTCTTTTTTTACTCTCCATAATCCCTGCAGCATGCTTTTCTTCCACCCCTGGTATCAGAAGAAGCTGTTTTTCTGTCAGTCCATAAACTTCCCGCGCACTTCCCGCTGCACCGATCAGTCTGTTTCTGGTGCGTATTCCAATTCCCGGTATATTAGAAAGCCAGTATGCATAATTGATCAATCCATCCCCTCCCAGAATTTTTTATCAATATTTCTGTAGCAAAGCGCCTCGTTTAAATGGCTCATTTTTATCTGTTCGCTTTCATCCATATCCGCCAGTGTACGCGCCACACGCAGTATCTTATGGTACGTGCGGGCAGTCAGATTCAATTTGTCATACATTTGTTCCATGTAAATTTCCTGTTTTTTGTCAAGTTTACAATATTCAAAAATCCGCGAAGACGGGATATGACTGTTAAAGCAAAAATTTTCTCCCCGATACCGCATTTTTTGTATTTCCTGCGTGCGCACAACACGTGCTCGGATTTCTTCGGATTTTTCACTTTTTCCGGTATTGTAAAGATCCCGAAATCTGACCTGTGGAACTTCCACACAAATGTCGATCCGGTCCAAAAGCGGTCTGCTGACCTTCCGCAGATACCGGTCAATCGCAGCCGATGTACAGGTACATCTTTGCATGTCCGGATAATACCCGCATTTGCAGGGATTCATTGCCGCCACAAGCATAAAATCAGCCGGATATTCATAACTTGCATTCAGCCTTGCTATACAGATTTTTTTCTCCTCCATCGGCTGTCTTAATATCTCTAAAGTTTCCCGCTGAAATTCTGTCAGTTCGTCTAAAAACAGGATTCCTTTATGCGCCAGTGAAATTTCTCCCGGTTTTGGCACCGCACCACCTCCTGCAAGCCCCTGCGGTGTGATCGTGTGATGCGGCGCGCGAAAAGGTCTTTCCTGCATCAGTCCCCTTTTGTGCTCTAAAAGTCCGCAGACACTGTATATCTTAGAAAGTTCCATGCGTTCTTTTGTATTTAACGAAGGTAAAATTCCAGGGATCCGCTCTGCGATCATTGTTTTTCCTGCTCCCGGAGGACCGACAAAAAGCAGGTTATGCATTCCCGAAACAGCCGTTTCGCAGGCACGTTTTACAAGCACCTGACCGCTCACATCCGCAAAGTCCAATATCCTCCCTGTCTGCATTTCTTCTATATTATATGGAGTATCAAAATATTCTCCATTTCCGTTTAAGATATTCACAGCATCCGCAAGATTTTTTACGGCAAATACCTGCATGTCCGATCCCAATGCCGCCTCTCCTGCATTTTCCCATGGAACCATACATTTTTTCATTCCTCTTTCTTTTGCCTCCGCCACCATTGGCAAAATTCCATTTACCGGTTGTACTTTTCCATTCAGTCCAACCTCTCCCGCCACAAAATAATCCCTGACCATTTCCTGTCTGATATACCCGAATGCGGTAAGGACTGCCACCGCAACCGGAAGGTCAAACCCGGAACCGGATTTTCTGATATTCGCAGGCGTAAAATTGATCGTAATATGCTTTGGAGGCAGGGCAAAGCCGCAGTTTTTGAATGATGTACGCACTCTCTCTTTGGCTTCCTGCACTTCCGAAGCAAGAAATCCTACCATTTCAAACACAGGCAGACCATCACTCACATCTGCTTCCACAGAAATCGGTACACTCTGGATCCCGTGTATGATTGCCGTTGATACAATACTATACAACGTACTCCTCCTTTTTATTCATTTTTCCTCTGATTTATCTGATGATCACAGCAGAAATGCTGCAACTGATCTGCACCAGCATATGCCAGTCGGTGCATCTGACAACTGAGCAGTCTGTGCTCAGTTTCCTAGACTTTATACAAATCCGAACATAAGGCGGCGACATCCGCCGTCGCCTAAGTATAACACATTCATAGTAGCAAGTACAACCTTATTCGCAAAAACTTTTTTTTAATTTATCCAGCGCCTTTTTTTCAATACGCGAAACGTAAGAACGCGAAATTCCAACCGCGGAAGCAATTTCCCTCTGCGTCATCGCCTTATTTCCAAATAATCCGTACCGGTGTACAACAATATACAGTTCCCGTTCCTGCAGCACTTTCGGAACCAGTCCAAGCAGCTTTTCAATCTGTCTTGTACGTTCCATCATCTCCACAACATCCGGCTCCTCACTCTCTACAATATCAAGCAGATGGATCTGGTTTCCCTCTTTATCCATACCGATCGGTTCATATAATGATACTTCACGCGACACTTTCTTTTTTGCACGAAAATACATCAGAAGTTCATTATCGATACACCTGGCTGCATAAGTTGCCAGCCTGCTCCCGTAATCTTCCTTGTAGGTTGCGATCGCTTTCATCAGTCCTATCGTTCCGATCGAGATCAGATCCTCCACCCCGACTCCTGTGTTATCAAACTTCTTTGCAATATACACCACAAGCCTTAAATTATGTTCGATCAGAACAGACTTCGCTTCTTCTTCCTGCCCTGTTCCAAGCTTCTGCAGTATAAACGCCTCACGCTTCGGCTCCAGCGGTGCCGGCAGCACATCATTTCCACCAATATAAAAAACTTCTCCTGAACGGTTCATCACCATTCTTGACACTACCTGTAATGGATAACAGCTCATAGTCACAACCCCTCCCGTTAAAGTAATCTGGAATTCAAAAGTACCTCGTATTCCTTACCAAAAGCGGATGTTTCAAATGAAAATGCAAATACCGGATTGTCTATGCAGACAACCTCTGCTGGAGTCTGAATGCAGAGTCTCTCAAAAGTAACAGCCAGCATCATCCCCTGTTCTTTTCCTATACTGTGAAAAAAGGTAAAATGTGGATGAAGCCCGGCAGTTCCCGGTTTCCCAGACTCTCCGGGATTTTCTTTCAGGTGTTTTAAACAGCTTACGGTTTCTTCTGAACATATTTCAGATAAAACTTTTTCTGTCCCTACAGATACAGGTTTTCCGTTTACAGAATCCATAAGCAGATTTCCGGAATCATAAAATCCTTGAAAAGGATATCCACATCCTTTATAGTATATGGTTATCGGATAGATATTCTTTGTCCGTATTCTCATGGAATCCATCAGATATGACAACGCTGTAATGCCGGACCACGTTGCTGCTGCAAGGATCAGAAACATTTTGACTGTCAACTTATCACTGACGATCACTTCCCAGAACCCTCCACACAGAAATGCGGCAAAATACAGTGTAAGTATTGCTTTAAGCAGCAGACTTCCCCTTTTCAGATTACATCCGATCACAAGCATTCCTGCAGCACAGCCACCATGCAGCAGGACAAGTGCCGGAAGAAAAATCCCAGACTTCAGAAAAGATTGCAGATAAATGATCCAGCAGGAAAACACCGCACCTGCAGCAGCTCCCAGAAGAGCTCTTTTTCTGCTTCTTCCACATCGGAATAATATTCCTGTAAATCTGATCAATATGTAATCTATCAGGAGATTTGTGAAAAAAACTACATCTATGTATATTTCGTAATGCATTTCCTTCCCTCCGTCTGATACTGCCTCTGACTTCTCCTTCACTTCGGTAAGTGAGATTCATTATACGTGATAAAGTATGCGGATTTTGTCAAAACGGAGGAATTATGTCTTATTATTTGTCGCACTAAATCGACAGTTTTTATCATAGAAACCAAAATGAACATGTATTGACATATAATTGAAGTTAGAATAAAATGATAGATAATTTCTATGTTTTAGAAGGGCATCTTCTATACTGTCACAATTCAGACAGCATTTTATGTCTCTGCTACAAAACAGACTGGAGGATTTTAACATGAATAATATTACCGGACACACAGGTCTTACCGCGCTTTTAGGAAGCCCGGTGGCACACAGCATTTCCCCTTTGATGCATAATGAATCATTTCGCCTTCTCGGGCTTGACTATGTATATTTATGTTTTGATGTAAATGAAGAAACTCTTCCTGCAGCAGTTGCAGGATTAAAGACTTGCGGCATTCGCGGTTTCAACCTTACCATGCCGAATAAGAATAAAATTGTAGAATTATTGGATGAGCTTTCCCCTGAAGCCCAACTGATCGGTGCTGTCAATACTGTACTGAACGATAACGGAAAGTTAATCGGATACAATACAGACGGGTACGGTTTTATGCAATCTGTACGTGATGCGGGACATGATATTACCGGTAAAAATATAACTGTCATGGGAGTAGGAGGAGCTTCGATGGCCATCTGTGCACAGTCCGCCCTGGACGGTGCAGCTTCTGTACATATTTTTGCCCGCCACACCAGCAGATACTGGAA
>OGEG01002155.1_pt1 | contig 10815 bp, 7 predicted proteins | sample 1570621 | NCBI WGS metagenome assembly OGEG01 (sample SAMEA2582130, study PRJEB24529) | metagenome | biome: Human gut stool | place: China | collected 2011 | reverse complement strand
ATATTACCATCCCCTCTCCCTTTTGTAAAGCTTTTTTTCTATCTTTTTTTGTTTTCTTCTCTATTTCCCTCTTTTTCTGCCTTTATATCAACGTTTTTTTATCTGTATTTTTTTGTCATGATTAAAAAAAACGATCTTTACAGAACGTTTCTTTGCCTTATGACTATATGATTTCTTTACTGTCCAGGATGATCGTTGTTGGTCCATCATTGATCAGCGAGACTTTCATCATCGCTCCAAAGATTTACTTATTTTTATAAAAAAAGAAGCCTAACATTAAGTTAGACTTTTAAATAACATATTAGAGCTTCTTTTTATAATTAACCAATTTTTTTGTAAACATCAACGAATTCTTGAGCTAAGTCAATGCATAATAATGATGTCATTAAGTGGTCTTGAGCATGTACCATTAATAAGCTTAATGGTGCTTTTTCTCCTCTAATTTCAGCTTGAATCATTTCAGTTTGTGAATGATGAGCTTCATTAACTGCTTCTTTAGCGTTTCCTAAAGATTCTTCAGCTTTTTCGATATCTCCAGCTTTTGCATATTGAATTGCTTCGATAGCTGAACTACGTGCGCTACCAGCATTAACAATTAAGTTAATTACGATTTGTTCTTGTTGATCCATTTTTATTATCTCCTTCTATAAACAAATATTCAGACTACTTACATCTGCACTATTATTTTATCAAAGACATATCTATTATTCAAGCGCTTTCGTTAGATAAAGCACTATTTTGAACAAAAAGTCATTTACTACAAATAAGAAACATTCGATAATAAAAAAATCTTAAATATAAAAAGGTCCCGAAGGACCTTTCGTTAAAATTATTATTCAATAATTTCAGAGATGTTTCCAGAACCTACAGTTCTACCACCTTCACGAATTGAGAATTTAGTTCCTTGTTCAATTGCGATTGGGTGAATTAATTCAACTGTTAATTCTACAGTATCTCCAGGCATTACCATTTCAGTACCTTCTGGTAATTCGATTACACCAGTAATATCAGTAGTTCTGAAATAGAATTGTGGTCTATAGTTAGCGAAGAATGGTGTATGACGTCCACCTTCATCTTTACTTAATACATATACTTGACCTTTGAATTTAGTATGTGGATGTACTGAACCAGGTTTAGCTAATACTTGTCCACGTTGAATTTGATCACGGTTGATACCACGTAATAACACACCGATGTTATCTCCAGATTCAGCATAGTCTAATAATTTTCTGAACATTTCGATACCAGTAGCAACTGTTTTTTGAGTTTCTTTGATACCAACGATTTCTAATTCGTCATTTAAGTTTAATTGTCCACGTTCTACTCTACCTGTAGCAACAGTTCCACGTCCAGTGATTGTGAAAACGTCTTCTACTGGCATTAAGAATGGTTTATCAACGTCTCTAGTTGGAGTTGGGATATAAGTATCTACAGCTTCCATTAATTCGTCGATAGCTGGAGTCCATTTAGGATCTCCTTCTAATGCTTTTAATGCTGATCCTCTGATTACTGGAGTATCATCACCTGGGAAGTCATATTCATTTAATAATTCACGAACTTCCATTTCTACTAAGTCGATTAATTCTTCGTCATCAACCATATCGCATTTATTTAAGAATACGATGATGTATGGAACACCTACTTGACGAGATAATAAGATGTGTTCTCTTGTTTGTGGCATTGGTCCATCAGTAGCAGCAACTACTAAGATAGCACCATCCATTTGTGCAGCACCAGTGATCATGTTTTTGATGTAGTCAGCATGACCTGGACAGTCAACGTGTGCATAGTGACGAGTTTCAGTTTGATATTCTACGTGTGCAGTGTTGATTGTGATACCACGTTCTTTTTCTTCTGGAGCAGCATCGATTGAAGCATAATCCATTGCAGCAGCTTGTCCTTTTTTAGCAAGACAAGTAGTGATTGCAGCTGTTAAAGTTGTTTTACCATGGTCAACGTGACCAATAGTTCCGATATTTACATGCGCTTTAGAGCGGTCAAATTTTTCCTTAGCCATTGTTAAGGTTCCTCCTATTTTTTTAATTTTTTACAATAAACATTCTAGTTTATTTGTTCGAAAAAATCAATATTTATTTGATTTTAATGTAGATTATACATTTCCACCATTTTTCTTGATGATTTCTTCTCTAATTGATTTAGGTGCAGCTTCGTATCTATCAAATTGCATTGTATAGTTTCCACGACCTTGAGTAAATGATCTTAAATCAGTTGCGTATCCGAACATTTCTGATAATGGTACAGATGCTTGAACTGAAACAGCATTTCCTCTTTCTTCTTGTCCTTCGATCATACCACGTCTAGATGAAATATCACCCATAACGCTACCTAAATATTCAGAAGGAGCAGTTACTTCTACTGCCATAATTGGTTCTAATAATACAGGACCACATTTTTTAGCAGCATTTTTAAGTGCTAAACTTGCAGCTACTTTATATGCCATTTCTGATGAATCGACATCATGGTAAGAACCATCAAATAATGTAGCTTTTACGTCTAATACAGGGTATCCAGCAATCATACCAGTTTCAAGTGCATCTTCAAGACCTACTTTTACTGAGTTGATATATTCTCTTGGGACAGCCCCACCAACGATAGCATCAACGAATTCAAATCCTTTACCTTCATTAGGTTCAAATTTGATCCATACGTGACCGTATTGTCCACGACCACCAGATTGTTTTACATATTTACCTTCACATTCAGCTGCTTGAGTGATTGTTTCACGGTAAGCAACTTGTGGAGCACCAACGTTAGCTTCTACTTTGAATTCTCTTTTTAAACGGTCAACGATTACGTCTAAGTGTAATTCACCCATACCAGCGATAACTGTATCTCCAGTTTCAGGGTTAGTAAATGTTTTGAATGTTGGATCTTCTTCAGCTAATTTAATTAAACCATTACTTAACTTATCTTGATCTTGTTTAGTTTTTGGTTCGATAGCTAATTGGATAACTGGTTCAGGGAATTCCATTTTTTCAAGGATAACGAAATTCTTTTCGTCACAGATAGTATCCCCAGTTGTTGTGTTTTTGAAACCTACAGCTGCAGCGATATCTCCAGCGTAAACTTCATCAATTTCATTACGTTTGTTCGCATGCATTTGAAGAATACGACCTAAACGTTCTTTTTTATCTTTTGTAGAGTTTAATACATAACTTCCTGATTGACATGTACCTGAATATACACGGAAGAAAGTTAATTTTCCTACGAATGGGTCAGCCATGATTTTGAATGCTAATGCTGAGAAAGGTTCATCATCTGATGCATGTCTTTCTACTTCATTACCATCTTCATCAGTACCTTTGATTGAAGGAATGTCAGTTGGTGCAGGTAAAAAGTCAATTACTGCATCTAACATTGGTTGAACACCTTTATCTTTGTAAGCTGAACCACATAATACTGGGAATAATTCTACAGCTAATGTTCCTTTACGGATTGCTGCTTTAATTTCTTCTTCAGTAACTTCTTCACCTTCTAAAACTTTCATTAATAGATCATCATCATAAGTTGCTGCTTGATCTAACATTTTAGCACGGTATTCTTCAGCTTGAGCCATATATTCTTCAGGAATTTCTTTGTAAATTACATTTTCACCTTTTGCTCCTTCAAAATAAACAGCTTTCATTTTAATTAAGTCAATGATTCCTTCGAAAGTATCTTCAGCACCGATAGGTAATTGAATTGCAACACCTTGTACTCCTAATCTCTTTTCTAAAGATTCTAATGACATAATGAAATCTGCACCTGTTGCATCCATTTTATTAGCGAATACAATACGAGGTACACCATAAGTAGTAGCTTGACGCCAAACTGTTTCAGTTTGTGGTTCTACACCAGCTTTTGCATCTAATACAGTTACAGCACCATCTAATACACGTAAAGAACGTTCTACTTCGACTGTAAAGTCTACATGGCCTGGTGTATCGATAATGTTAACACGATACCCATTCCATTGAGCAGTTGTAGCTGCTGAAGTGATTGTGATTCCACGTTCTTGTTCTTGTTCCATCCAGTCCATTTGTGAAGCACCTTCGTGAGTTTCACCAATTTTGTGGATTTTACCAGTGTAATAAAGGACACGTTCAGTTGTTGTTGTTTTACCAGCATCAATATGAGCCATGATTCCGATATTACGAGTCTTTTCTAACGAAAATTCACGAGCCATTTGTTTTCTCCCTTCAAAATTTTAGCCGTTATATTACCAACGGAAATGAGCGAATGCTTTATTAGCTTCAGCCATTTTATGAGTATCTTCTTTCTTCTTAACAGAAGCACCTGTTCCGTTTGAAGCATCAATAATTTCGTTTGCTAAACGATCAACCATAGTTTTTTCGTTTCTTAAACGAGAATAGTTTACTAACCATCTTAAACCTAAAGTCATTCTTCTTTCTGAAGAAACTTCAACTGGTACTTGGTAGTTAGCCCCACCAATACGTCTTACTTTAAGTTCAAGAACTGGCATAATATTGTTAATTGCTTGATCAAAGACTTCCATAGCTGGGTTTCCAGTTTTTTCTTCTACTTTTTTAAACGCATCATATAAGATGTTTTGAGCAACACCTTTTTTACCATCTAACATAATGTTGTTGATAAGTTTAGAAATAGTTTTAGAGTTATACACTGGATCAGGTAGAACGTCTCTTTTAGCAACTCGTCCTTTTCTTGACATATATATTTCCTCCTATAAGTATTAATTAAGCTTTTGGTTTTTTAGCACCGTATTTAGAACGTGCTTGTTTACGATCGTTAACTCCAGCACAGTCCATTGTACCACGGATAATATGGTAACGAACCCCTGGTAAGTCTTTAACACGACCACCACGAATTAAAACAACACTATGTTCTTGTAAGTTATGTCCAATTCCTGGAATATATGCAGTTACTTCCATACCATTTGATAATCTAACACGGGCATATTTACGTAAAGCCGAGTTAGGTTTTTTAGGTGTCATAGTAGCAACACGAGTACACACACCACGCTTTTGAGGTGATTTAGTTGATGTAGCTTTTTTAGCTAATGAGTTATAACCTCTATTTAAAGCAGGTGAATTTGATTTTGTTGTTTTATCAGTACGACCTTGTCTTACTAATTGGTTAATTGTAGGCATTTCTTTCTCCTTTCTTGATAACACACAATACCGGGTGTTTCATATTTAATCAATAAATATTGCACCCAATCAGGGCACTGACAATATATTATAGTATTAAAATGATAATGTCAACAAAAAAATTAAAAAATATAAAAAAAATAGGCCTAAGCCTATTTTTTTATAATTGATCTCCAAGATTTTCATGATTATCATCTAATAAATCATATTTAGCAAGTTCAGCTGCTTTTGCTTCTTCAGCTTCTTTTGCTAATGTTTCAGGTGATTTTAAAGGACCTCTAAATCCTGTACCAGCTGGTAATAATTTACCAATTAATACATTTTCTTTTAATCCTTTTAACATATCTTTCTTACCTTTAATTGATGCATCAGTTAAGATCTTAGTAGTTTCTTGGAATGATGCTGCAGATAAGAATGAATCAGTTTCAAGAGATGCTTTAGTAATACCTAATAAGATTGGTCTACCAACAGCTGGATGTTTTCCTTCTTTTAATGCTTCTCTATTTAATTCAGTAAATTGAGTTACATTAACATGTGTTCCAGGAAGTGTTCCAGTATCTCCACCTTCAACAATTCTAATTTTCTTCAACATTTGTCTTACGATAATTTCGATATGTTTATCAGAAATTTCGATACCTTGAATACGATATACTTTTTGAACTTCTTTAATAATATAATTTTCAACAGCTTCTGTATCAGCTACATTTAATAATTCTTTTGGATCAATAGAACCTTTAGTGATTTTATCACCAATACGTACTTCATCACCAACATTAACTCTTAATTTTGCACCATATGGAGTTAAGTAACTTCTTGTTTCTAAATCGTTAGAAACAACAACTTCCATTCTTCCTGCATTATCAATAATATTTGATACTTCACCATCAATTTCAGAAATAATTGATTTAGCTTTTGGATTACGTGCTTCAAATAATTCTTGAATACGAGGTAACCCTTGAGTGATATCGGCACCACCGGCAACCCCACCATCATGGAAAGTACGCATTGTTAACTGAGTACCTGGTTCACCGATTGATTGTGCAGCCATAACCCCAACAGCTTCACCTAATTCAACAACATTACCTGTTGCTAAGTTACGACCATAACATTTTTTACAAACTCCGCCTTTAGCAACGCAGCCAAGAACTGAACGAATTTCAACTTCTTTAATACCTGCATCACAAACAACTTTAGCGTTTTGTTCAGTAAGGATTTCACCTGCAGCAACTAATAATTCTTTAGTTTCTGGATGGTAAACATCTTTTTGTGAATAACGACCAACTAAACGGTCATATAATGGAACAATTACAGTATTGTCATCTGTATTGTATAATTCAGTAACAACGAATCCTCTATCTGTTCCACAATCTTCTTCAGAAATAATAACTTCTTGAGCAACGTCTACTAAACGTCTTGTTAAGTAACCTGAATCGGCAGTCTTTAAGGCAGTATCTGTAGAACCTTTACGGGCACCGTGTGTTGAAATAAAGAATTCTGATGCTGTTAAACCTTCACGGAAGGCAGACTTGATTGGTAACTCGATTGTTTCCCCTTTTGGATTTGACATCAATCCACGCATACCTACTAACTGAGTAAAGTTAGAAAGTGATCCACGGGCACCTGAATCAGACATGATGAAGATTGGGTTACGATCATCAGCTTCGAACTCTTGACGAACGACTTCTTGGACTTCATCTTTAACACCAGTCCATAATTTGATTACGCTTTGGTATCTTTCTGCTTCAGTTAATTTACCTTTATTATAGAAAGTTTTAATTTGTTCAAGTTTTTGATCTGCTTTATCAAAGATTTCAAATTTAGCTTGTGGCACTTGGATATCATAAGCAGATACTGTAATACCAGCAATTGTTGAATATTTAAATCCTTGGTCTTTTAACTTATCAAGCATTAAACTTGTATCAGTTAATGCAGATTGTTTGAACACTTCATCAATGATGCTTCCTAATGCTTTTTTACCTAATGGTTTAACTGGTTGTTGAGCAGCAATATGTGATTTAATATCAGTTCCCATTGGAACAAAGTATCTATCAGGTGTTCCAGATAAGTTTTCTTTACCTGGTTCATTGATAAATGGGAATTGTCCATCAAAGATATCATTAAAGAAAATTTTACCTACAGTAGTAATTAAATAACTGTTATTTTGAGCTTCTGTAAATGTTGCATTGTGTAATGCAGATGCTTTAATAGCAACTCTTGTATGAAGATTTACAGTTTTAGCAAAATATGCATGATCAACTTCATTTCTATCAGCAAAGACAGTACCTTCACCAATTGCTCCAACATCTTCTAATGTTAAGTAGTAATTACCTAACACCATGTCTTGGGATGGAGTAACGATAGGTTTACCATCTTTAGGACCTAAGATATTTGTTGATCCTAACATTAATTGTCTTGCTTCTTGAATTGCTTCTTCACCTAATGGTACATGGACAGCCATTTGGTCCCCATCGAAATCGGCGTTGAACGCTGGAGTTACTAATGGGTGAAGACGAATAGCACGTCCTTCTACTAATTTAGGTTCGAATGCTTGAATACCTAATCTATGAAGAGTTGGGGCACGGTTTAATAATACTGGGTGTGCTTTGATAACTTCTTCAACGATTGGCCAAATTTTATCATCCATTTTATCAATTAATCTTTCAGCTGCTTTAATATTTGTAGCAATTTCTTGATCAACTAAACCATGGATAACAAATGGTTTAAATAAGCTTAATGCCATTTCACGTGGAATACCACATTGATACATTTTTAAGTCTGGTCCTACAGCGATAACTGAACGTCCTGAATAGTCAACACGTTTACCTAATAAGTTTTGACGGAAACGTCCTTGTTTACCTTTTAATGTATGGCTTAATGATTTTAACGCACGTCCACCAGCACCAGTAATTGGTTTAGAACGACGACCATTATCAATTAAGGCATCAACAGCTTCTTGTAACATACGTTTTTCATTTTGAACGATAATAGAAGGTGTTCCAAGTTCTAATAATTTTTTCAAACGATTATTACGAGTAATAACACGTCTATATAAATCATTTAAATCACTTGTCGCAAAACGTCCACCATCTAATTGTAACATAGGTCTTAAATCAGGTGGTATAACTGGTAATGCTTCAAGAATCATCCATTCAGGTTGATTATCAGAAGATCTAAATGCTTCAATAGCTTCTAATCTCTTCAATAATTTAGTACGTTTTTGTCCTTGAGCTTCTTTTAATTCTTTAGATACAAGTTCAAATTCTGCATCTAAATCAACTTGTTTTAATAAAGTTTGAATCGCTTCAGCCCCAATTTGAGCTTCAAATGTATGACCAAATTGTTCATAACATTTACGATAATCTCTTTCAGATAATACTTGTTTGTATTCTAAAGGTGTAGTTCCTTTATCAATAACAACATAAGAAACAAAATAAATAATTTCTTCTAGTTGTTTTGGTGACATATCTAAGATTAATCCCATTCTTGATGGAATACCTTTTAAATACCAAATATGTGCTACTGGTGTAGCTAATTCGATATGTCCCATACGTTCACGACGTACTGCAGATTTAGTAACTTCTACACCACATCGATCACATACAACACCTTTATATCTAATTTTCTTATATTTTCCACAACTACATTCCCAATCCTTAGATGGTCCAAAGATTCTTTCACAGAATAGACCATCTTTTTCAGGCTTTTGAGAACGATAGTTAATCGTTTCAGGTTTTTTTACTTCACCATAAGACCATTCACGAATTTTTTCAGGAGATGCTAATCCAATTTGGATTGATGAAAATTTATTAGTATTTGCCATTTTCTATTCCCTCCTTATAATGATTCACTTTCTTCAGTTTCAACTAATTCTTCAGATTTCATAGCATCAGTAACAACTTCTTTTTCTTCGTTTACATCTTCTTTTTCAATTGATCTTGGGAAACGTCTTTCTTCATCTTCGATATTTCTTTCATCAATTTCTTGATCATTTTCATCTAATAAACGAATATCTAATGCTAATGCTTGTAATTCTTTCTTTAATACTCTAAACGATTCAGGTAATCCTGGTTCTGGCATTGGTTGTCCTTTAACAATAGCTTCATATGTTTTAACACGTCCAACAACATCATCAGATTTAACAGTTAAGATTTCACGAAGTGTATAAGCAGCACCATAAGCTTCAAGTGCCCAAACTTCCATTTCCCCAAATCTTTGTCCACCATTTTGAGCTTTACCTCCAAGTGGTTGTTGAGTAACTAATGAATAAGGTCCTACTGAACGTGCATGTAATTTATCATCAACCATGTGTGATAATTTAACGAAGTACATAATACCTACAGATACAGGAGAATCAAAATATTCACCCGTACGTCCAGAAATAACAGGTTGTTTTCCATCTTCATTCATTCCTGCTTCTTTTGCTCTTAGCCTGTCCTCCGTGAATGCATTTGCTGTCATCGCAATAATCGGAATCACCTTTGCATCCTCCCTGTCCAGAGACCTAATCATCTTTGTGGCTTCATATCCATTCATGACTGGCATCATAATATCCATAAGAATAGCATCAAATTCACCAGATTCACTTTTTCTGAATAGCTCAACAGTTTCCTCGCCATTCCATGCTTTGGACACCTCAGCACCTTCATTCTGAAGCACAAATTCAGCGATTTCCATATTCAGCTCATTATCTTCCGCCAGAAGAATATGCAGCCCCTTTATAGATTTTTCGGATACATCCGCCTGTTCTTCACGTATATCCACATCCAGATCTATTTTAAATGGAACCCGGATCACAAATGTCGTCCCTATGCCTTCTGCGCTTTCAAAGGTAATCGTTCCACCCATTTTCTCAATCAGTTTCTTTGAAATCGGCATTCCCAGACCTGTTCCGGAAAATTTTGTGCGGCTTCCTGCATGTTCCTGTGCAAATGGTTCAAAAATGCGTTTCTGGAATGCCTCTGTCATTCCAATTCCGGTATCTCTGCAGACAAATTCCAATGTGGTCATTGCTGTCTGTTCCGATGGGATTTCCCGACAGCTGATATAGACATATCCGTTTTCTTTGTTATATTTCACCGCATTGGACAGAATATTCATCAGGATCCGCTTCACATGCACCGGACTTCCGATAAGATTCCAGTGTGTAACTTCTTTTTCTTCCCAAAGGATCCGGATATTCTGCTCTGTGGCCATCTGTTCGATCACACCCAGTATTTCCTCAGAAATACTGTTCAGATTAAATGGGATTTCTTCCAGAATCACTTCATCTGACTCCAGTTTGCTCATGTCCAGAACCTCGTTTATCAGTTCCAACAACAGATGGGATGCCTCTTTGATCTTTGCCCTGCATTCCGTCTGTTTCTTCATATCCTCTGCATAATGGTCTGCCACATCGATCATGCCGCAGATTCCATTGATCGGTGTCCGGATATCATGACTCATTCTCCTGAGGAAATTTGTCTTGGCTTCACTGGCACGCTCTGCAGTATCCAGTGCTTCTTTCAGAAGCTTCTGCTGTCGGATTTCAGCCTCCACAACATCATCTACGGTCATCACATGAAAAATGGAACCATGTTCAAGGACATCGTCAAATACAAAGACCAGCAGTATTTTGACGAACACCAGGATATCATCCTCTACACCCCGGTCCGGGAGATCGACCTAAAAGCCCTGGCAGCCGTGGTCG
>OGEG01002154.1_pt1 | contig 10820 bp, 9 predicted proteins | sample 1570621 | NCBI WGS metagenome assembly OGEG01 (sample SAMEA2582130, study PRJEB24529) | metagenome | biome: Human gut stool | place: China | collected 2011 | reverse complement strand
GGCCAGGCTGACGTATGGTGACCTTGAATGATATTGCAGCCAGATAAAGAAGGCAATAAGCATGGGAGCAAGCATAATGTATAGGCATATACGGGGTGAGGACATCCAGTCGAGTACCTTTCCGTAATTTATCACATACATCAGCATTAACAGCCCTGCGGAGATGAGAAGCATTTCACGGATATGCAGTTCTTTGATCGGTATTTTCTTTATCGGGCGATTATGGCGAAAACAGACTATAACAATCAGGATAGCCAAAAGGATGAGCAGCATCATGAAATAGTACATATGTTTCCAGTTATAGTAATAAGCCAGTTCGGCAGTGATAATCATTGACAGTTGTCCTCCGCCGTACACTAATGGATAAAAATAAGAGTAGAATTCACTACGTACATTCTTCGGACTGAAAATCTTTTGTGCCCGGCGGATAAACCAGAGCATCAGGATTCCTTTGAGAAAGCCGATAATGAAGCTGCAAACAATCAGTATGTCCGCATTTTGGGAACGGGCGCATATCCAACTCAGGAAGAATTGGAATATCATATCTGTCAGTAACAGAGATTTGGTGGAGAAAGCCCCTAATATTTTCGGTATAATCGGATAGGCGATTGCCATACCTGCGGAAGCGGCATAATAGCCCATAGTAATATCTTCCGTATTCGTGCCCAGTGTGTTCGATACTTCGAGCATACTGCCGGTATAGGAGCCATTCAACATGGTTACCGGAAGAATGATAAGGAATATGCTTGCCATACCCAGCCATTCGGGAACCCACTTTCGAACCGGGACTTCCAGCTCTGCCATTGTCATCATCGGCGTAATGCTTCTGTTTCAACCATCATACCTGCCCGAAGATTCTGCATATCTTCCGGCGACACCTCCTCCAAATCAATTCGTACGGGAATCCGTTGCTGTACTTTTACGAAATTTCCTGCCGAGTTATCGGTTGGCACTAACGAATATTTAGAGCCGGTTGCTTCTGAAATAGCTGTCACTTTGCCTTTGAAAGTTTTGTTTGGCAATGCGTCTACCTTGATGAACACTTCTTGTCCGATAAAGATATGGGCAATCTGTGTCTCTTTGTAGTTTGCTGTAATCCATTTATCTTTGTTGCGTACCAGATAAGAAATGGTTTGTCCGGCTTGTACAAACTGTCCCGGTTCAAGCGTGCGGCGTCCCATATATCCTTCGTAAGGTGCTGTCAGTACTGTGTATGAAAGATTGAGATTTGCCAAATCCAAATCCGCTTCTTTACGCAAGATACCGGCTTGAACTCCGGTTGTCTTTTTACTCGTTTCCGCATATTGCGACAAAGCAGCCTGTTTTTGTGCGACTAATGCCTGATAGCGTGCCTCAGCTGCTTCATACGCGGCTTTGGTCTGCTCGTACTGTTGTTCCGGCACCGATTCTTCTTTCAGCAAACGTTCAAAGCGATGATAGTCCTGTTCCAATTGCCAGAGCTTCGCCTTCGCTTCGGCTATATTGGCATCCTGCACGGCTATATTAGTATGGGAAGTTTCGATACCTGAGTGAAGAACATCCTGCAAACCGTGCGCATCCAGCAGAGCTGCTTCGGCTTCCTTCACTTTAATTTGATATTCACGGTTATCGAGCACTAACAAGGTATCTCCCTGACGCACATATTGATGTTCCTTGAAACGGATATCCTTGATATATCCCGAAGCACGTATATTTAACGGAGCAACGTATTGGTCTACAAAAGCATCATTGGTCACTTCGTAGTTAATGTAACGCCAAAAATAAGTAATAGTCCACCAGAGCCCGGAGACAGCCAAACATACACACACCATATTTAATATGATGTTGCGAGCTCTCATTTTTTTAAGTTTCCGTTTTTTTTCCTTTAATGTTGCCATAACCCTAATATATTATAGACGACCACAAGCCTTCTGAAGTTGATAATAAGTATAAATCACACGAGTGCGGGCAGTGACCAGCTGCAACTCTACATTCAAACGGACAGAGTTGGCATCCAGCAAGTCAGTCAGAATAGCCAACTGATTCAGATAACGGTTCTGCATAATACGATAGTTCTCCTGCGCCTGCCGGACAGACAACTGTAAGGCTTCTACCCGTTGCAAAGCTTCCTGATGCCGCAGAAAAGCAGTGCGCACATCCATACGGATTCTCTGCATCTTCTGCTCTTCATCATTCTTACGCAAAGACACCATCAGTTTGCTTTCCTTTATTTTATGACTGTTTTTGTAGATTGAGGATAAAGGATAAGAAACCGACAGTCCTACATTCCAGTTATTGTTGTACATATCCGTCAATGTACGCGAAACAGGGCGTGCCAGTGTATTTGAGGCATACAGCGATATGCTGGGAAGAGACAACGACTGAGCCAACCGGATCTCGTTCCGGGCAAGTTCCGTTTGTTTTCTGAGCAATTTCATTGCCGGATCATTTGTGTAAGCAAGGGTGATATAGTCGTCATACGCTTCCAGAGCAACTGCCTGAGGCAGTAGGGTCGTATCCGGTTTCAGTAACAGGTTCTCATCCTGTCCCAATAAAATATCCAGCTGCTGCGACACGAGTACGATGCTATTTTCCGTTTCCTGCAAAGACAGGCGGTCGTTAGTCAACTGCATCTCACTTCGCAATACGTCATTATTAGTAATCAGCCCTTCCTTTTTCATCCGCCGTATATCATGCAACCGAAGTTCCGATTCTTCAATGTTTCGCATCAGTATCTCATGCTGCTTAAAGAGGCTGAAGAGATTCATATACTGATTCAGCAGTTTCAGTTTAATCTCCGCCCGGTCGGTCAAAGTCTGCAATTCGGCGACTTGCTTTTCAATATCCGCCTTATGGATAGCACTTCGGATTTTACCGCCCTGATAGAGAGGTTGTGCCAAATCAATCGCATAATTTTGTGACCAGTCCGGCGCGTCCGGGTAGAGAGGTGCGGACAGTCCCCGTTCCCAAACGACGGGTTGACCGACGAATCCGCCTTTCAGTCCAATCTGTAGTTCCGGTAGTCGCGCAGTTCTTGCAGTCCGTGTCCGTTCCTGCGCCATAGATTCTTTCATTGCATCCGCCTGAAGTTGCAGGCTATATTGTACGCCCCGTTCAAAGAGCTGGTCGACAGTAAGAAATAAAGAGTCTGTTTGTGCGTGCATCAATTGGGGAAAAGAAAACAGGCTGAATAAAATGACCGGATATAGTTTATATTTTTTCAAGAACATCATAAACACTGTTTAATTCAGACAACATGGTTTCAATACTTTCAATACCGATAATGTGTTCTGCATATACATAAACCTGGTCTAAAACCGGACGAATCTGCTCTTTAAACTCTTCACCCGCCGGAGTCAGAAATACCAGTTTATTACGACGGTCGTTCGGGTCTTCTTTCCGGCAGACGTATCCTTTCTTTTCCAGGTTGTTCATCAAGTTAGTCAGGCATGCTTTATCTTTCGCTATACGCTCCGCCAATATCTGCTGGCTGATGCCTTGTTCGTGCCATAAACTGCTCAATACTTGAAGCATCTCAAATGTAATACCTGCATTATTCTTCTTTAATGTTCGTTGCATAGACCGACGAAAAGCCATACGTGTACGGACAACCTGCAACATGAGTTCTCTGAACTCCGCTCCTTCTCTCATTTTTATTATCGTTTTTACCTTTTCGGGCGCAAAGATACGTATCTTCGTCGAATTAGTCAAATATTTGACTAATTTCATCTATCCAACTTCTTTTTTGAACCTATTTATTGAAATAATCAGATAAAATCTTGTTCATCTTAAATGTTTTATTTTACTTTGTATCACAAAGTACTTTTTACATGAATAAAGATAAAGCATTAGAATCGGTAAATGAGATAAAAGAGTTGATGGAAAAGTCCTCAAAGTTTATCTCTGTTAGTGGGCTTGCCGCAATCCTGGCAGGCATTTACGCATTGGCTGGCGCGTACATCGCGACACAAGTTATCACACCAGAGACGCATTTAATCGTCACATTGGAATTTATGGCTATAATAGCCTTATCGGTATTGGCAGCCGCAGCCGTTACTGCCGGTATCCTGTCTTACTGTAAATCCCAAAAGACGGGACAGAGTTTTTTCAGCCGGCTCACCTATCGGGCATTATGGAATTTTTCGCTTCCGATGCTGACAGGCGGTATTGTGTGTATTTCTATCCTGATGCACGAATATTATGATATTCTGGCATCTGTCATGCTTCTATTCTACGGACTGGCATTGGTCAATGCATCCAAGTTTACCTATTCCAGTGTGGCATGGTTAGGATATGCTTTTATTTGCCTGGGCGCTGTCGACTGTTTCTGGGCGGGTCATTCACTTCTGTTCTGGACGATAGGTTTCGGTGGTTTCCATATCCTCTATGGCATATTGTTCTATTTACATTACGAAAGAAAGAAATCATAAATGATAGAATCATTCCAATATATTAATAAAGCATTCGAAAGCAAGGTACGACTGGGTATCATGGCTGTTCTGATGGTTAATGAGGAAGCTGATTTCAATTTTCTGAGAGAGCAGCTCGCATTGACCGATGGCAACCTTGCCAGTCATACCCGTGCCCTGGAAGAATTGGGATATATCGTATGCAACAAAAGTTTTGTCGGACGAAAGCCGCGAACTGCCTTTCAAGCGACTTCGCAAGGCAGGGAAGCTTTCAAATCTCATATTGAAGCTCTGGAGCAATTTCTAAAATCAGAATAATTCATTCATCTAAACACTATCAGCTTATGGACGGTTTCAATGAAAATTCAAACGAGCAACAGGCACAGCAACCTATGGGATGCCTTCACCGTTTCTCGAAAACAATCAAGGTGGTCATTATCGGGGGATTAATCCTTCTTCTGATGATTCCTATGTTCATGATTGAAAATCTTATTTCCGAACGGGGACGCACGCAGGAAGAAGCAATCAATGAGGTAAGCGAGAAATGGAGTCTCGCACAGACCGTCACCGGCCCTTATCTGAACATTCAATATCCGGTGGTTACAGAGAACAACGGAGAAAAGAAGGTGTCAATCAAAGACCTGATACTTTTCCCCGACGAGCTTTTGATTAACGGGCAACTTAAGACCGAAATCCTGAAAAGAAGTCTCTATGAAGTCAATGTGTATCAATCGGAACTGACTCTGAAAGGTTCTTTCAGCTCGGAAGAACTGATAAAGAGCAGAATAGATATGGGGCAACTGCAATTCGACAGAGCCGCTATTTGTCTGAATCTGACCGACATGCGTGGTATCAGCGAACAGATTAGTATCACCTTCGGAGATTCCGTCTATGTATTTGAGCCGGGAATGGATAACAGAGGGATTGATAATACGGGCGTACATGCCATTGCGGATTTATCGGAACTGAAGAACAATAAGAAATTGCCTTACGAAGTAAAAATCAAACTGAAAGGCTCGCAATCCATTAACTTCATCCCATTGGGTAAAACAACCCGCGTCGACTTGAAAGCCAATTGGAACACACCGAGCTTTACAGGAAGCTATTTACCCAATAACCGGGATATTACCGAGAAAGAATTTTCGGCACAATGGCAAGTCTTGAACTTGAACCGGAATTATTCACAAGTAATGATTGACTATACCAATTTTAATATTAAAAATATAGATAATTCCAGTTTCGGCGTCAATTTCAAGATTCCGGTAGAGCAGTATCAGCAATCCATGCGTTCCGCAAAGTATGCTATCCTGATTATCCTGTTGACATTCGGCGTTATCTTCTTCACTGAAATTATGAATAAAACCCGTATTCATGCTTTACAGTATTTGTTAGTGGGATTGGCACTCTGTCTATTTTACAGTTTGCTCCTCTCCTTCTCCGAACACATCGGCTTCAACCCTGCCTATCTGTTATCTGCTACACTGACTATTATACTGGTAGGTGGATATATGTTTGGCATCACCAAGAGAAAGAAACCTTCATTAATCATGTCTGGGTTATTGGGAGTACTCTATCTTTATATATTTGTCCTTATCCAGTTAGAGACTTTTGCTCTGTTGACAGGCAGCTTGGGATTATTTATTATCCTGGCAATGGTGATGTATTTCTCAAAGAAAATAGATTGGTTCAATGAATAATCAGCTTTTCTTCTGAAACACTTGACAAACGACTTTTTATTTGGTATTTTTGAGGAAAGAAAAGTGATAAACAACATGAATAGTATTAAAGAAATAATAGATACATATTGATATTTAAACTGATATTCTTTAGTATCAGAGCAGATCTATGAAATCTTACCCAAGTTTACTAACATCAACGTATTCTTGGGTAAGTTTGTATATGCAAGTAACTGCTCATCAGAAGTATATAGCTACTTCCTAAACATAAGACATTTTCAAAATTAAGAACTTTTTATTATACGACCAATACTACGAATGGAATTTACTTTCGTATCACGGAAAAAGACATTGCTATGATATTGGCTCTTACAACATTGATTACAGACGCTTTGTGTTTTCCCTCCGCAAGCAGCGAACTTAGCCATTTGGGAGAATGTTTCCAATGACTTTATGCTTAATACTTTTTGCTTGACCAAGTTGTCACGTATAATAATCCATCCTCAAAATCTCACCAAGTCTTTGTCAGGCAATAACATAACTTACCATGTTTTCAGCACAGACAAGAGTTCGGATAAAAAGAGCCGATAACCAGCTCTCAAATCCAATAAAGATTGAACCCCTTCCGGAGTGTTATCGAAAGACCGATGAGACAACTCTTACTATTTGCATAGACCATAGAAGATGATTTTACCAAAAAGAGACCATCTATCTTTTTGTTGTTAGACAGCCTCACTATCCCACTCAAACAGTGACACCTTCCTCAGAAAATAGTGTCACTATTCTTATTTGTCTTTTTTATTATCTTCATGCAGTATTTCAATATCTCAAGTATTTACTTATTGTACGTACACCTTAATTTTGAAAATTAACAATCTAATTTTTAACAGTATGAAAACTTTAATTGAAATGAAAAAAGTATATTGTTTTAATCGTTTCGTTTTATTCGTAATGGTACTAAGCTTGGCTACCACCTTTACTTCGTGTAGTAATGATGACGATGAGGATATTCCTGTATATTCTCTTAAAGACGTAGAAGGAAACTACTTGGGTAAAATGACAACTGAATCAGCCCCTGTCATCCCCACAGAAAATGCTGGTGAAAGTGAAGAACCAGTAGGAATTGAAGTAAACGCAGAAGTAAAAGACAACGAAATTGCTATCAATAATTTTCCTGTTGACGACCTGATTAAAAGTATCATCGAAGATCCGGACCAAGCTGAAATTATTATTAAAGCTATCGGAGATATCAATTACAAAATTCCCTACACAGCTACTTTCAACGAAAACAAAGATAACATCTTACTTCAACTTCAACCCGAACCTCTAGAAATTAAATTTGATCCTTCGACTCAACTAACAGCAAATGAAAAAGAACCAACCGAAATTACTGTGATAGTAACTGTTCAGGCAGACGAAAAAGGAGATTTTGCCTATAATGGAAAAACATTAAAATTTGCTATAAAAGCGACAAAGGTAGAAGTGGGTAATACAACTTTAGATAAGTTCCCCATTACTACATTCAACTTCGATATGAGCAAAAAATAGGTAAATACTTATTTGCTATAAAACGATCAAAGAGCATGTCATACGTATATATGACACGCTCTTTTTATATATCACAAAACATGATAGGAATACAGCATTAACAAAACATAATTTTACAACACCAACCACCACCTTTACAATACCATATTACCAAATTCAGTCATTTACTATAATAAAACGGTCCTTTTATTATTACTTATCATTATTTTTACACCGAAGTAACAATAGATACCTTCTGACAACAAAAGACGTTTTACATAATTATTCACTTTATATATGAGAAAACGCAAACAGGTGCTAATTAGGAGCTCTCTCAATAGCACCATACAAACAATACGCTCACCTCCCACATCGTGCCGCATTCATAATATGCGACATTCAACAAATAAGAAAAACTGATTTATTAATTATTGTTACTTGGAGGAAATTCACCATTCCTTGAAAAATGATTCAAAATGTTAGGATTTAGACTCTACATATAGACCTCGTTTTCCAGATATTGACCTTCAAAAAGTAAATAATCTCAAACATTATTCTACTCGAGTTTATCAATGTACAACTATGAGATCATAGTTACAGTGAGCTTCCTCTTTTTTCTCAAACAAAAGGAGTGGGTCAATTCCCACTAAGTGGCGTTTCTAAAAAACGAATTGATATGAAATACTTAATAACAACGTCACTCCTCACTTCTATCATTATAGTAATAGCTATCCCCAATCTATTAAACTCCATTCTTCTATTAACAGCAGGAGGAGTCTCATTATACTGGTCCTTATCCTATTTTATCACCATGCAAAAAGAAACAAATCTTTTGAAGGAAGAGAATCTGTATTTTATAGATTCTTTTCAAAGCATACGTATTCCTATTACTCAGATTCATATCTCTTTGCAAATGATATGCAACAAGCATTACCCTGAAGAAATCAGACAGGAACTATTACGCAGTATAGATTGTCTCAATGAGCATCTATACAGATTAATGAACCTAAAACAATTGTTTATTCATCCCCAAAGCATAGATATTGCAGAGTATGAACTAGGATATTTTCTTAAAGACAGAGTCAATTCACTAAAAGATCATGCCGCAAATAAGCAGGTAAAATTAAAAGTTAAAACTGAATTTCATTATGCCAGTGCATGGATCGACCAAAGTAAAATATCTCCAGTCATCGACAAATTTATTAAGAACGCTATCGACTATACCGAACCGAAAAAAACAATTATACTCTCAATCTCTCTAAGTACAGAACACTGGAAAATCAGCATAAACAACTTCGAAAATAGAAAACTGATACAATGCTATAAATGCAAAAGACATCCGTTGCTCAAACGGAAGGAAGAACTTGAATATGATTTTGCAAAAAGTATATTTTGCAAAAAACTGACAGAATTATGCAACGGGAAGATTCTTATCAATCATTTAAACCACAATGTTTCATTGAATTTCCCACTAAAGCATTCATACAAAAATGTACCCGAACGCCCTAGAATACATATCAATGAAAATCAAGAAGAGAAAAAAATAGATAATTTATTCCACAAGATTCCTCCCCAAAGAGGCTCAACCAAGCCTACTATTATCATTGCTGACAGTAATGAAAATTTCAGGTTTTATCTGGAAGCGCATTTATCAAAAGACTACATTATAAAGAGTTTCGAAAATGGTTCAGAAGTACTGGAAAGTATAAAGGAGGAACATCCGGATTTAATCATTAGCGATACCGTACTGCACGGGATGAGTGGAAATGAACTATCGTCAAGATTGAAAACATCCGGAGATACTTCCATTATTCCTATTATCCTTTACGGCTCCCACATTGATATAGACCGACGTCACAAAAGAGAGACATCTCTGGCTGATACATTTCTGTATATTCCTTTCCATATAGAAGATTTAAAAATAGAAATAACTGTTCTTATTAGAAATAGTCGTTTCCTTAGAAAAGCATTTTTACAACAAATATTCGGTGAACAATTTATAAGGATACAGACAACAAAAAACTTAGATAACGCTAATTTCACATTTATCAACAAAGTAAAAGAATTCATTTTAGAGAATATAGACAGAGAGGACCTGACTATTGACGACATAGCTTCACAATTATGTATGAGTAGAACCGCTTTCTACAATAAATGGAAATTACTGACAGGAGAAGCTCCCAAATTCTTTATCTACCGTATCCGCATGGAAAAAGCCCGCGAACTGTTAGAAAGCGGAAAATGTCCTGTAAATGTAGTGCCGGAGATGATCGGACTTAGAAACTTAAAAAACTTTCGTAACAGATATAAAGAGTATTTCAAAATAACACCCTGTGAATCTATAAAAAAGGAATAGAGTGACTACATTATTGACAAAAGAAATAAGAAAGAGAGTAGACATATAATCAAAACACACTCTTTTTTCTTATTTTTGTAAAAAACAAACTATATGAAAACAACTACAACTGAAAACATTCGAAAAGAACTAAAAGCACTAGCAGATCCGAAATATCGAAAATTCCACTCTTACCTACTCCCTGGAACCGACAATATTCTTGGTGTGCGTATACCTCAACTGCGGACAATGGCAAAAGATATAATCAAGAAAGATGATTGGCGTCCATTTGTCGAAACAACCAATACCAATTATTATGAAGAAACAATGCTTCAGGGAATGATTATTGGCTTAGCCAAAATGAACCTTGACGAACAGATTAACTATATAAGCCTGTTTATTCCTCGAATCAACAATTGGGCAGTATGCGATATTTTTAGCAGTGAACTTAAAACAGCCGTACGAAAAGGAAAAGAAACCGTATGGCAATTTATCCAGCCTTATCTGAAATCACAAAAGGAATTTGAAATACGTTTCGGTATTGTAATGTTATTCCATTATATAAACGAAGAGCATATTGATTCATTATTAGCATATGCCGATCTATTTAAGCATGAAGCCTATTACGCACGCATGGCTATGGCATGGATGATCTCTATCTGCTTTATTAAATTTCCGCAAAAGACAATGAAATACCTGCAACAAAGCAAACTGGACGATTGGACTTACAACAAGGCAATACAGAAAACAATCGAATCTCTCCGCATAAATAAGGAAACAAAAGACACCCTCCGTACAATGAAAAGACGATAACGCTTCTATTACAAGCAACTTATGATAAAAGAAGGTGTGTCGTAATACACGATGCGCCTTCTTTTTTTTCATTGACTATAA
>OGEG01002152.1_pt1 | contig 10838 bp, 10 predicted proteins | sample 1570621 | NCBI WGS metagenome assembly OGEG01 (sample SAMEA2582130, study PRJEB24529) | metagenome | biome: Human gut stool | place: China | collected 2011 | reverse complement strand
ACCTGGGCGGCTGTGATCTTTCCATATGTATGGGGCAGCGGGAGCACTTTATGTCCGCCGAATTCGATGGCACCGGCCTCATGGACTGCGATGTGCCCGGTCTCCGCACAGAGAACGCCCTGATAGGAGCGGAGAAGCGCGTCGATCACGGTAGCGTTTGTCTGGGTGCCGCCCACGAGGAGATAGACTTCCGCGTTTGGAGCGCCGCAGGCTTTGCGGATCTTATCCCGGGCAGATTCGGAGAACTCATCGAGACCGTACCCGGAGGTCTGCATCATATTTGTGGCGAGCAGCTCATTCATGATAGCCGGATGGGCGCCTTCCATGTAATCGCAGACGAATTTCAATTTTTCATTTGCCATGTTAAAAACCTGACCTTTCATGTTGTCTGACTCTATTATACAGATGGCATATTGACGTGTCAATGCAGGAAAGTATATGAAAAGATTTGAAAACACTGAGGGGAATATGGGGATTCAGCTGATGATGACGATAAGAGCGGAAGCCAGAATCCAGAACTTGTGTGGGATTGAACGGAGATAAGAAAATCCGCACATAAACAGGTTTCTCATGAAATAGAGTATTATGAAGAGCGGATTTTCGGGGAAACAGAGCATGAAGCAGAAAGTGATAGAGCCGGTTCTCGGCATATGCCTGCTCGCCATGGTGGTCATGGCGGTGAAATATGGGAGTATTCGTGTGCCGGGGAGCGGTGACGCCTACATAAAAGAGACACCGGTGGTGGTGGTCGATGCCGGACACGGCGGAACAGATCCCGGCAAGGTTGGAGTCGACGGGAGCCTGGAGAAAGATATCAACCTGGCTGTGGCGGAGCGGTTGAAAACGTACCTGGAACAGGATGATGTGAAGGTCATTATGCCGCGGGAGACGGACACGGGACTTTATTCCGAAACGGACAGCCGGAAAAAGATGGCGGACATGAAGAAACGGTGTGAGATCATTGAGGAGAGCGGCGCGGACCTTGTAGTCAGTATCCACCAGAACAGCTACCATGAGGAATCCGTGTCCGGCGGACAGGTATTTTATTACCGGGATTCATCGAAGGGAAAAGCGCTGGCAGCGATTCTGCAGGACCGGTTTGACTATATTTTAGGGGAGCAGAACCGGAGACTTCCGAAGGCGAATGCCAATTACTATCTTCTTTTGCATGTGAAATGCCCCATCGTGATCGTGGAGTGCGGATTCTTAAGCAACCGGAAGGAAGCAGCGCTTTTAAACAGCGGGGAGTACCAGGATAAGCTGGCATATACGATTCATATGGGGATCATGGAGTACCTGAATAAGAAGCAATGAGATAGGAAAATGTACAAATGAAGAGAAATAAAATCGTCATATTACACAAAATAGGCCCACCTGTTTTTAACAATCCGATATGGTATTTAGAAGGTCAATATGCTATGATTCTTTTACTAATTGGGATGAAAAAATTAAAGGAGGGGATACCTTGACAAAAGAAGATATGAAACAGATTTCGGATCTTATGGATGAGAAATTCGTTGCCTTTGAGGGCCGAATGGATGAAAAATTTATTGCATCAGAAGACCGGATGAGGGCAGAGATTGTGGCATCAGAAGGTCGGATGAGGGCAGAGATTGCAGCATCGGAGGCACGGACAGGAGAAAAGATCGAATCGTGTGAGGAGAAGATCACATCGTGTGAGGAGAAGATCACATCGTGTGAGGAGAAGATTACCGCCTGCGATGAAAAGATTACATCGTGTGAGGAGAAAATCACGGCCTGCGATGAAAAGATTACCGCTTGTGAGGAGAAGATCACGTCTTGCAAAGAACAGATCACAGAATGTAATGAAAAGATCGATAAGGTGGAAAATGATCTGAGATCAGAAATAAAGAAGAATCGTATCAGCATGACAAGGCATATGCAGGAGCTGAATGCCAAATGGGTTGAAACAAATGAAAAACTGGATCGTATGCTTGCAAGGATGGAGGGAATGGATAAGAATATGAGCGCGATGCGGGCAGAAATGGACGCAGTGCCTAAGAGATTCGATGCGGTAGAGACAAATCTGGGCAGAAAAATTTCAGAATCGGAGGCAGTTACCCGGAGATATACGGAAAAACTGTTTTTCCAGGTGGCAGAAGGCAAAAAGAAACGTTCTGTACGTTCATCTGGGCTGGAAGGATAAAAGATCCGCCGGAGACACGAATATTCCGGCGGATCTTACTATCAGAATTACTCAAGTACGAGTGTACCGTCGCCCTCAGCACGGATCGCGGATTTGAAGAACTCTTCAAATGCCTTTTCCAGGTAGGCCATATCCTTGGAGCCTGCAGTCTCATACGGGGAGTGCATAGCTAACTGCGGAAGTCCAACGTCTACCGTGTTTAAGGAAACCTGCGCGTTGGAGATATTTCCGAGGGTGGAACCACCGAGAATATCGGAGCGGTTTAAGAACTCCTGATACGGAACACCTGCGCGCTCGCAGAGGCAGCGCATAACAGCAGCGGAAACAGCGTCGGTTGTGTACTTCTGGTTTGCGCTGTGTTTGATCACGAGACCGCCGTTTAAGTAGGTGCGGTTTGTCGGGTCTGTCTTGTCTGCGTAGTTCGGGTGTACAGCATGTCCATTATCCGCGGATACCATGAAGCTGGAAGCGAGGGATGTAAGGTAATCTTCCTCTGTTCTTCCGAGGCTACGGTTGATGCGGCGGAGAATGTCGTAAAGGAATGTGGAACCTGCGCCCTGCTTTGTGCCGCTTCCGACTTCCTCGTTGTCAAATACGGCAACGACTGGGATGCAGCGGTCACTCTCACTGTTTAAGAGAGCCATTGTGGATGTGAATGCGCACTGGAGATCATCAAGACGCGGAGCAGAGATAAACTCGCCGTCGCAGCCCCATACAGTACCTTCCATACGGTTATAAAGGAAGAGATCCATTCCCTTGATCTGCTCAACGGAAACGCCTGCCTCATCAGCAATCATCTCTTTGAACGCCTTGCCGGAGCTGCTCATGCGGTATAACGGAAGCATATCCTTCTGGAAGTTGTACTTGTATCCGTCATTTACTTCACGGTTCATATGGATCGCGAGGTTCGGGATCATGAGAAGATCACGGTCAACGTTGATCAGTTTTGTTGTGAGACGGTTGCCGTCCTTTACAATGATACGTCCGGCAACGGAGAGCGGTCTGTCAAACCACGGTGCACAGAGCATTCCGCCGTACTTCTCAACATTTAATTTTACATACTGGTTCTCGACGTTCATCTCGGAAGATTCTTTGATCTTTAAGGTCGGGGAATCGCTGTGGCTTGCGGCAATATGGAAGCCGGAATAGTCCTTGCGGGATACCTTAAATGCGATGATCGCGGACTGGTTACGGGTCACAAAGTATTTTCCACCCTCAACGAGGTTCCAGGTATTGCCCTCGGAGAGACACTCAAATCCTGCTTCAGTCAGGTAGTTTGCCAGCTCATGTACTGCATGGAAGCCGGTCGGACTCTTTTTGATAAAAGAAAATAATTCTTCATTCAGATTCTGGATCATGTTTTTGTTACTCCTTTCGATAAATAACCCCTGTAAGTCATACTACTTTATTATATAAAAAAAATGCAGATCAGGCAAGCTTGCGCTATGATGTGCGCAAGTGTTAAAATGAAATCCCGGTCGCTTTCGTTATAATTCTGACGTTTTTCTGAAGTTTGTGAAAAAGGTCCCGAAAAGGTACCTTTATTCGCGGTTTCATGTTAAAATGAAGACACGAGTAAAAGCTCGGCATGTCTGCGCATTTCCTGCGCTGACTGTCATGGACAGGAAAACATGGTGAGAAGATCACCGGGAAAAGAGAGGAACTTATGGATTGGAAGAAGATTAGACAGGCAGTCCGCACGGTGCTCGCAGCTGTATTGATCTGCGCTGCATCGGTGGGAATTACCGGTGATCCGGCCTACGCGGCAGATATGGGTGCGGTGTACGGAATTTATGAGCACGGAACAGGCTGGAGCGGGTATCACGGGGATAAGACCGCGGTGCGTGCGGGAAACGGAAGCTATGTGACAGCGATTCGCGCAAGCCTTTTGGGGCAGCCGGACGGAATGAGCGGTACGCTCTCTTATCAGGTAAACTTGAGCGGTACCGGCTGGCTTTCCTGGCAGGAAAATATGACACCGAACGGAAGTACCGAGACAGACATGCCTCTTGAGGCGGTCCGAATGGCCTTTACCGGACAGCTTGCGGAAAATTATGACGTTTATTATTCTGTATACCAGAACGGTTCCTGGACAACTCCGGTGAAGAATGGTGAGACGGCTGGAACTGAGGGACAGGGACTCCGGGTGGATGGTCTCTGGGTTACTGTGACCGGAAAAGGCGCGGCGGTACCGGAAGGACCGAACGAGAGAAGTGTTGATCCGACAAGACCGATGGTCGCGCTTACGTTTGATGACGGCCCGTCAAAGTTTACGCCACGGATTCTGGACTCTTTAGAGGCAAACGGCGGAAGAGCCACGTTCTTTATGGTGGGAAACCGTGTTGCGTCCTATGCGTCTACCGTAAAGCGGATGGCAGATCTTGGATGTGAGACAGACAGCCATACCTGGGCGCATACATATCTGACCGGAATGACAGAGGGAGAGATCTTACAGAGCTTAAACCAGACCCGTGATGCCATCGTGGCAGCAGGCGGAAGTGCGCCGAAAGGTGTCCGCCCGCCGGGAGGAAAGATCAACGATGCCAGCAAGGCAGTTCTCGCTAAGGCAGGAATGCCGGCGCTCCTCTGGTCTGTGGATACGCTGGACTGGAAGACGAGAAACGCTCAGCACACCATTAACACCGTTTTAAGTCAGGTGAAGGACGGAGATATCGTTCTGATGCATGATCTCTATGAGCAGAGTGCGATCGCAGCGGAGACATTGATCCCGGAACTCACGAGGAGAGGCTACCAGCTTGTGACAGTGAGCGAGATGGCAGAACTTCGCGGCGGTATGGTAGCGGGACATTCTTACGGACATTTTCGTTGATTGATAAAAAATGATTGCAGTGTCACCGGAATTGTGATATTCTGTTAGCGAACAAATTAATATCGTTCTTCGGGGCGGGGTGCGATTCCCCACCGGCGGTATAGTCCGCGACCTGCGAAAGCAGCTGATTTGGTGAGATTCCAAAACCGACAGTATAGTCTGGATGAGAGAAGAAATTGTATGACAGGAGTAGTTCATTCGAGCCCCGGACTTTTTTCAATGGTCCGGGGTCTTTTTATTTACGTTGACAGCGGTTCATATCCGAATCAGCATGAGCCAGCGATCCTGCACAGCAATTCCTTGTTACAGAAGAACAACGAGTACAGGGAGGATCATTATGAACCAGAACAAAGTATTAAGTGTCAGAAATCTTGTGCTGATCGCCATGTTCAGCGCCCTTGCAGCCGTATTGGAGACGATTCAGGTCGCAGTTCCGTTTGCACCGCCGTTTTATAAACTCGACTTTGCGGAGCTTCCGGTACTGATCGGCGGATTTGCCATGGGACCGGCCCAGGCAGCTCTGATCGCGATCGTTAAGAACCTCTTAAAGCTGCTCTTAAACGGAACAAGCACTTACTATGTTGGCGAGCTCGGAAACATCATCGGAAGCTGCATGTTCTCCGTACCGGCTGCCCTGATCTACCGCAGACATAAAACGAAAAAGACCGCTATGGTCGCTCTCGCTGCCGGTGTCATCTGTGCTATCGTCGGCGCTGTATTCGTAAACTGCGCGATCACACTTCCGTTCTACGCAAAGGTTGCTTTCGGCGGAATCGAGAACATCATCGCAATGGGAACAAAGATCAACCCGGCAGTTACAAACCTGTATACATTCGCGATCTTCATGATCGTTCCGTTCAATCTGGTAAAATGCGGACTGAATGCGATCGTGACAGCTCTTGTATACAAACATGTCAGTGTGATCATTCATTCCGGAGTTCATAGAGAAAAGAAAACTGAAAATACGGCGGCATAATACCTGAAATGGGAGATTCCCCCGGGATAGAGACGGCGAAAGCCGTGTCTGCCTCGGGGGACTTACAATTTATGCGAGAAGTGAGCGAAAGCCTGCGCAGGCACAAAAGTGAGTGCTGGCAGGTGGCGGCAGTACTTGACGGATAACGACCGAAATGAGATAGTGAAGCGGCAATGACTTAAGAAACGGAGAGAATAAAATGGTAAGATATTATAACGAACTGACAAGACTGGAAATGGAACAGGTCGATAAGGACGAGACGGTGGTCATGATCCCGGTGGGAGCACTGGAGCAGCACGGAAACCAGTGTCCGCTGGGAACCGACGAGATCATTGCGGAGGGAACTGCGAGACGGATCAAAGAGGCACTCGATCGGGAGATCCCGGATTATCCGATGTTGATCTTTCCTCTGATCCCGGTGGGACTCAGCACGGAGCATGTGAACTTCTGTGGTTCCGTCACCTTAAAACCGGATACCTTTTATCATGTCCTTTACGATATCTGTAAGGGACTGGCACACCACGGATTCAAAAAGATCGCGGTCTTAAATTGCCACGGCGGAAACTCCCCGATCATTCAGGTTCTGAGCCGGGAACTGAGAAGTGAGCTTGGAATCGCCGTGTTTATCATCAACTGCGGTGCCTTCTTCGGAAATCAGGCAGTGAAGGACACTGTGACACCGGGAAATATCTGGGATTTTCACGGCGGTGAGATGGAGACTTCCATGGTCCTCGCAGAGCGGCCGGAGACGGTAAAGCTGGAGACCTCTGAGGCCGGAATTCCAAGAAAATTCATGGGCAACAGGACATTTACCGTTTATGGACCGATCACACTTGGCTGGGTATCAGAAGAGTGGGAGACTGAGGACGGAAAGCCCATTGGGATCGGCGGCGATCCCAGCGGGGCGACAGCGGAAAAAGGAAATCAGATCTACGACAGCTTTGTGGAGTCGATCCTTTCCGGACTGAAAGAGATCAGAAAGTGGAAAGACTGAAATAAATGGAAACGATGACGGAAAAGCCTGTAAATCCGTAGGAAAGCAGTTGCAACCATAACTTTCATGTGCTAAACTGAATACGCAATTAAACAAGGTGGGTGCTGCGTTTTATGCAGCACCTTTATCATTACGCAGTGAAGCAGAAACACACTGCGGGATGATCATAGAAAGCGGAGAGACGTAAAGGTTTTCCCGGACATTTGAGTAATAGAATCGAGAGTGCAGAATATGAATACAAAAGTAGTCCGTATCAAAGAGGAAGAGAAGACAAGAGAGGCACTGGAAAAGAATCCGGGGCTTTTAGAGGCGGCTGAGATCTTAAGAAACGGCGGTCTTGTAGCGTTTCCGACAGAGACGGTTTACGGTCTCGGCGCGAACGCGTTAAACGAAGAGGCGGCGAAAAAGATCTACGCGGCAAAAGGCCGTCCATCCGACAATCCTCTGATTGCCCATATTTCCTGTATGGAAGAGCTTCCGGCGATCGTAAAGGAGATCCCGGAGGCAGGACGGAAGTTAGCAGAAAAATACTGGCCGGGCCCATTGACCATGATCTTTCCGAAAAAGGATATCGTGCCTTACGGAACGACCGGCGGCCTTGACACCGTTGCTGTCCGCATGCCGTCAGATCCGGTTGCGAACTGTCTGATCCATCTTGCCGGAGTTCCGGTCGCGGCCCCGAGTGCCAACACATCGGGAAGACCGAGCCCGACAAAGGCAGAACATGTCATCGAGGACATGGACGGAAAGATCGAGATGGTGATTGACGGAGGTGCTGTTGGAATCGGCGTTGAGTCCACTATCGTGGATGTGTCTGGTGAGATCCCGACACTTCTCCGACCGGGTGCGATCACGATCGAGATGCTGCGCGAGACACTTGGGCAGGTGGATATCGATCCGGTGATCTTAGGACCGGTGAGCGGTGATATCAAACCGAAGGCTCCGGGAATGAAATACCGCCATTACGCGCCGAAAGCGGATATGACATTGGTGGAAGGTGACATGGATAAGGTTGTTGCCTATATCAATGAGCAGACGAAGAAGGCGGAGGCAGAGGGAAAGAAAGTCGGGATCATCTGTACCGAGGAGAGCCGGGCAATGTACCCGGAGGGAAATCTCGAGGTGATCGGAAGCAGAGAACACGAAGAGACAGTGGCTCATAACCTGTTTGCGGTGCTGCGCGACTTTGATGCCCGCAAGGTTGACTGTATTTTCTCCGAAAGTTTTTCAAAGGATCAGCTCGGTCAGGCGATCATGAACCGTCTGTGCAAGGCGGCCGGATACCATATTGTAAACGTATAAAAATTCCGGAAGATCTGCGCTTCATGCGCGGGATATAAAGAAGGCAGAATCCCATCGGCAAAGCTGATCCGGAATGGATTTTATTTGTAACTGCAGGTGTATGAAGCGGTTACATCTACGAAATGGAGGATGATTATGTCAGAGAAGAGAGACGGATACATTACCTGGGACGAATATTTCATGGGAGTCGCAAAGCTTTCTGCCATGCGCTCCAAAGACCCGAATACACAGGTTGGGGCCTGCATCGTGAGTCAGGATAATAAGATCCTGTCCATGGGTTACAATGGATTTCCGAAAGGCTGTTCCGATGATGAATTCCCGTGGGACAAGCTGGACGAGGACCCGTACAACAGAAAATATTTCTATGTGACGCACAGTGAGTTGAATGCGATCTTAAACTACCGCGGAGGCAGCCTGGAAGGAAGCAAGCTTTATGTGACCTTGTTCCCGTGCAATGAGTGTGCGAAGGCAATTATTCAGGCGGGTATCCGGACGATTGTCTATGAGAGTGATAAGTACGCGAACGATGCGTCCACACGGGCGTCCAAGAGAATGCTGAATGCGGCGGGTGTGCGCTATTATCAGTACAACCCGACAGGCCGTAAGATCGAGTACCGGGTATAACGGAGGAGCGAATGAAATTTTTGCTGGCGGCGATCAACGCCAAATATATCCACTCGAATCCGGGAGTGTACAGCCTGCGGGCTTTTGCGCAGACGAAGGTCCCGGGGGCGGATATCGAGATCGGAGAATACACCATCAATCACCAGATGGACTTAATTTTACAGGATATCTACAGGAGAAAGCCGGATTTTATCGGCTTTTCCTGTTATATATGGAATATTTCTCATGTCATGGAAATCGTACGTGATGTGAAGAAGGTACTGCCGGAGACGGAGATCTGGCTCGGCGGTCCGGAAGTGTCCTATGATGCGAAAAAAATACTGGAGCGGGAGCCGGATGTCCGCGGCGTGATGCGCGGGGAAGGCGAGCTGACGTTTACGGAGCTTGTGCAGGAGTATTTGAAGCGGGAAGAACTGTGCGCAGCAGGCTTAGATCTGGATCACATTCCGGGAATTACGTACCGCGCCGAGAACGGCGAGATTGTGGAACATGGTCCCCAGCGCCTTCTGAGTCTCGATGAGATCCCGTTCTACTATCATGATATGGCGGGGTTTGAGAACCGGATCGTCTACTACGAGAGCAGCCGCGGCTGCCCGTTCTCCTGCAGCTACTGCCTGTCTTCCATTGATAAAACCGTGCGTTTCCGGAGTCTGGACCTGGTACTCCCGGAACTGCAGTTTTTCCTGGACCACAAGGTTCCACAGGTCAAGTTTGTGGACAGAACCTTCAACTGTAAGCGGGATCACACGTTAGGAATCTGGCGTTATCTGGTGGAACATGACAACGGGGTTACAAATTTTCATTTTGAAGTCTCTGCGGACATCTTCGATGAGGAAGAACTGGAGCTGATCGGAAAAATGCGGCCGGGTCTGATCCAGCTTGAGATCGGAGTCCAGTCCACAAACCCGGATACGATCAGGGAAATTCACAGGCACATGGATCTTGTGAAATTAAAGCAGGCGGTGGACCGTGTCTATGATTACCGGAATACCCACCAGCATCTCGACCTGATCGCGGGACTTCCATATGAAAATTATGAGTCCTTTATGCACTCTTTTGATGATGTCTACCGGATGCGCCCGGATCAGCTCCAGATGGGGTTCCTGAAGGTTTTAAAGGGATCTTATATGGAAGAGCAGGTGGCGGCGTATGATTTAAGATATCGTGGGATCCCTCCCTATGAAGTCCTTTCCACAAAATGGCTGCCCTATAGCGATGTGATCCGGTTAAAGGGTGTGGAGGACATGGTGGAGGTCTACTACAACAGCGGCCAGTTTCCGGCGACCATGAAACTTCTGGAACGGAAATTCGCGAGACCAGCGGAAATTTTTACGAGTCTGGCGGAATATTATGAGGAGAATGGACTTACGGAGATCAGCCATAGCAGGCTGGCAAGATATGAGATCCTGTATAAGTTTTTGGAAGAAAAAGAAGCAAATTCAGGACAGAGCGCGCCCGCAGCGGAAACCACAGAGGGAGATGAGCAGAAAACCGGGGTGGAAACTACAGCGGGAGATGAGCAGAAAATCGGCGTGGAAACCGCAGAAACGATGGAGAAACCGACATTATCAGACTTTCGAGACAGCTTAATGTACGATCTCTATGTACGCGAAAACATCAAGAGCCGCCCGTCCTTTGCCGGTGACCAGTCTCCATATAAAAAAGAAGTGCGGGAATTTTTTATGGCAGAGGAGGAGAATCCCCGTTGGCTCACGGACTACGCGGGATTCGATTCCAGACAGATGGCGAAAATGGCCCATCTGGAACATATGGAAGATGGAACCTTTGTGCTGTTTGATTACAAAAAGCGGGATCCCCTGTCCGGAAACGCAAGAGCTGTCCGCTTTGTATATGATCCGGACGAAAAACGGATGACAAAAGTAGAAGAATGGTTACTGTACACGGGTAGGAATTTTCTGAACTGAAAATTCCGTACAATACAGTG
>OGEG01002142.1_pt1 | contig 10865 bp, 7 predicted proteins | sample 1570621 | NCBI WGS metagenome assembly OGEG01 (sample SAMEA2582130, study PRJEB24529) | metagenome | biome: Human gut stool | place: China | collected 2011 | reverse complement strand
TGGTGGGAAAATGAGAACAGAGTAGAAGTTAACGAACGAAAGAACGCTGGAAACTATAAGGTTATTCTGGTGGGAAAAGGGAATTATACGGATGTACAGAATGGAGCTATATTCACAATCAACAAGTGCAAATTAAAATCGCAAATGGAAGGAGGTCCGCTAGATAAAGTTTACGATGGAACTACGAATGTTACGGAAGAGCAGAAGGTACTTGTTACGCTTTTTGGCGATTCTGGTGTGCCTGATTTCCGGGATATTCATGTGGACAAGGTCGAATATGCATATCAGAGCGCAGATGTTGGAGAACACTATATAGATGCGACAATTATTACTTTAGCAGGTGATCAGTTGGATAAATATGAGCTGGTAAATGAGACTTCATCACTGAAGGGCGTTATCAAGCCCCGTGATTTCGCGTCCATGACCGTATCCGCAGCCCCGCTTACCTACAACGGTACCGAGCAGCAGCCGAAGATCAATGCTTCTGTGGAAACCGGACTTGAAAATGTAAGCCCAGACGCAACATTTACCTACTCGAAGGACGGTGTCAATTACCAGAGTGAGATCCCAGGCTTTACAGAGGCGGGAACGTATCTGGTGTATGTGAAGGCGTCCATGGCGAATTTCAACGACGAAACGAAAACAGTTGCTGTGACTGTGCAGAAAGCAGCTGCTCCAACCGTATCTGCTATGTCAGAATCATACAGCTACAAAGAGACTGGCGAGAGACAGGTGGCATTGCCAGGATTTCCGGAGGACTGCGGAACCATTGGGAGTATCACGGCGCAGATCATTTCCGATGAGGGACAGATCTTAGATAGTGCGGCAGTGGATGGCATGAATCTGGTACTTCGTCTGAAAGGCAGTTCTAAAAATATGGTTGGCAAGACTGCCCAGGTTGTCGTGAAGGTGGAGACTAAGAATTACGAGGATATTCAGATTCCTGTGATCGTGACTCTGACTGCAGATTCGTCTGACAGTAACTCCAACAACAACTCTGGAAATAATTCTGGCAACAATGGCTCCAATAATGGTAATTCCAATGGCAGCTCCAGTTCAGACGGGGACAGCTCCGATTATGATGATCCGAACGAAAGTAGTGTTAAAGTAACCCCGAATCCGTCCAACAAGGTTACGAAAGACAGTCAGAAAGGCTACAGGAATGTGGAACAGGGCATCATCACCGGCACAGCCAATCAGACCGTGAATGATGGCTACAGCCATTGGATGAAGGACGCCAAAGGCTGGTGGCTCCGCTTTAGTGACGGTACATGGCCAATGGCCGATCGTACTGGTGCATATCACTGGGAGAAGATCAACGGAAAATGGTGGGCCTTTGATGAAACGGGTTATGCTAAGACAGGCTGGTTAAGGGATGAGGATTACGGCGGCTGGTTCTATATGGATCTGGAACACGGCATGCAGACCGGCTGGGTGCTTCTCGATGGAGTCTGGTACTATTTTAACCCGATTTCCGATGGAAAGAGAGGGATTATGTACGCCGGACAAAGGACACCGGACGGATACTATGTAGATAAAAACGGTGTCTGGGACGGAAGAAACAAGCAGTAAAGCGAGTTTCAAGTCGAAGCTTCGTGGGACTTGGCGCGTGATTCCGGTAAGAGAAGCTGGCGTATTCCCGTAAGAATCATGGTGCATTCTCGCAGAGCGAAGCTCTTGTACGAACTATAGAATAATCCGGAAGGGATCCGCAGGCTTTGGAATCCTTCCGGATTTCTATTTGCTTTGTCAAACACGTAACGAAATTTTTACTTGACAGTTCTATGTTTTTTCATGTATGATAGAAATAGTGTGAAGAGACATTTATCGTTTTCATGCAAATGTATGTAATGACCACTCCCGCAGAACAGACTACGGAAGTTAAGCCCATCGGACAGGCGGGTCAAGCGCCGCGTGGGGTTAAGCCCACATTATTGATTGAGTTAAAAGCTCAAATTTATAAGTTGATTACTTTATAATCAGTGTTTGAAAAACACATCATCTTGTGAATCGGTCAATAAGTGCAGGGACAATATATTTGCGATTGCAGACTTGGAAGAAAAAACGATAAAGCTCAGAGGCAGACGGGAGCGGAGTGACGCGCCCCAGACCCCAATGGAATAGAATCGTTTTGAGCAGATGATGGTTTTGGCGTCATCTGCTTTTTTAATTATTCAGATGATGCGCAATCAATAAAATGCGTGAGGAACAAAACCATGGACAGAGAGAGACAAAAGAAAGCCCCGATCTATGAAGCGCTCGAGGCATTTAAAAAGAAGAGAGTTGTCCCGTTTGATGTACCGGGACATAAGAGAGGACGCGGAAATCCGGAACTGGTACAGCTTTTAGGCGAAAAATGTGTATCTTTGGACGTAAACTCCATGAAGCCGCTTGACAACCTCTGTCATCCGGTCTCCGTGATCCGTGAGGCGGAAGAGCTTGCGGCGGAGGCATTCGGAGCGGCCAGCGCCTATCTGATGGTAGGCGGAACGACATCTGCGGTCCAGAGCATGATCCTCTCGGTGGTAAAAGCCGGAGATAAGATCATCCTGCCGCGAAACGTACATAAGAGCGTCATCAACGCTCTGGTGCTCTGCGGCGGAATCCCGATCTACGTAAATCCGGAGATGAACCAGAAACTCGGTATTTCGCTGGGAATGCAGGTCGAAAAAGTAAAACAGGCCATCGAGGACAATCCGGACGCGGTTGCGGTGTTCGTCAACAACCCGACCTATTACGGCATCTGCTCTGATATAAAAACGATCGTACAGCTTGCCCATTCGAGGGGCATGAAGGTTCTCGCGGACGAGGCTCATGGAACCCACCTGTATTTCGGAAAGAATCTTCCGATCTCCGCAATGGCAGCGGGAGCTGATATGGCGGCAGTATCTATGCACAAGTCCGGCGGAAGCTTGACCCAGAGTTCGCTTCTTCTTTTAAATAAGGGAGTGAACACCGATTATGTGCGCCAGATCATCAACCTGACCCAGACCACAAGCGCATCCTACCTGCTTCTTTCCAGTCTTGATATCTCAAGACGAAATCTGGCTCTCCGCGGTGAGGAATCCTTCGCGAAGGTCGTTGAGATGGCAGAATACGCGAGACGGGAGATCAACTCCATCGGCGGCTACTATGCTTACGGAAAAGAACTGGTGAACGGTGACAGCATTTTCGATTACGATGTGACGAAGCTCTCCGTATATACAAGAGACATCGGACTTGCAGGAATCGAGGTCTATGATCTTCTGCGCGACGAGTATGATATCCAGATCGAATTCGGTGACATCAGCAACATTCTGGCTTACATCTCCATCGGAGACCGGATTCAGGACATCGAGCGTCTTGTGGGGGCTCTCGATGATGTGGAACGTCTCTACAAAAAGGACAGCGCGGGACTTCTCTCCGGTGAGTATATCTCCCCGAAGGTCGTGATGTCCCCGCAGAAAGCGTTCTACTCCGAGAAGGTCTCCGTTCCGGTGGAAGCGTCTTCAGGAAGAGTCTGTGCGGAGTTTGTGATGTGTTATCCGCCGGGAATCCCGATTCTGGCACCGGGGGAGATGATCACGGACGACGTGGTCCAGTATATCCTGTATGCGAAGAAAAAGGGATGTTCCATGCAGGGAACAGAGGATCCGGCTGTGGACCATCTGATGGTGCTGGCAAACATATAGCATGAATTTTTCAAGGCGCAGGACCTGACTGTAGGAAAACAGCCTGTCTGCCTACATACAGGCTTTGGCCAATACGATACAAGGAGTCACGAGATATGGAATTCTGGTTTTCAGAACTGCACACCGGAAATGTCAAGCTGTCCATCAAAATCGAAAAGCAGCTGTTTTCCGGGGAGAGTGAATATCAGCGGATCGATGTGTTCGATTCCGAGGAATTTGGAAAATTTATCTCTCTGGACGGGGAGATCGTATTCTCCGAGAAGGACGAGTTTATTTATGACGAGATGGTGACACATGTGCCGATGGCGGTCCATCCGTGTGTGAAGGACGTACTGATCATCGGCGGCGGCGACGGCGGTGTCGCGAAAGAGCTTTTGCAGTATGACTGCGTGGAACATATCGATGTCGTGGAGACGGATGAGATGTTTGTGGAGGTTTCAAGAAAGTTTTTCCCGGAGGTAGCCTGCGCCTTAGATGATCCGCGTGTCGAAGTCCACTATGATGACGGTCTGAGATTTTTAAGAAACAAGAAGGCAAAATATGACCTTATCATCAACGATTCCACAGACCCCTTCGGTCATACTGAGGGATTGTTCACGAAGGAATTCTACGGTAGCTGTTACAGCGCCTTAAAGGAAGATGGGATCATGGTCTACCAGCACGGAAGCCCATTCTACGATGAGGACGAGCTGGCCTGCCGCAGCATGCACCGCAAGGCATTCCGCTCCTTCCCAATCAGCCGTGTGTATCAGGCGCATATTCCAACCTGTCCGTCCGGATACTGGCTCTTCGGCTTCGCTTCAAAGAAATATCATCCCATCAAGGATTTCAAGCCCCGGGAATGGGATGCATTAAATATCGAAACCTGGTATTATACGACACATCTTCACATGGGAGCATTCATGCTGCCGAAGTATGTTGAGGATCTTTTAAAAGAGGAGGAAAAATAAATATGAGCAGATTAATGATCATCGGCTGCGGAGGTGTTGCGTCCGTAGCGATCCACAAGTGTTGTCAGAACAGTGATGTGTTCACAGAAATTATGATCGCAAGCCGTACCGTATCCAAGTGCGATGCTTTAAAGGAGAAACTTCAGGGAACGACAAAGACGAAGATCACGACCACGAAAGTGGATGCTGACAGCGTGGACGAGCTGGTCGCTTTAATGGAAAGCTACAAGCCGGATGCAGTGTTAAACGTTGCACTCCCGTATCAGGACCTGACGATCATGGACGCATGCTTAAAGGCTGGCGTGAACTATATCGATACCGCAAACTACGAGCCGGAGGACACCGACGATCCGACATGGCGCGCGATCTATGAGAAACGCTGCAAGGAAGAGGGCTTCACCGCATACTTTGATTATTCCTGGCAGTGGGCATATCAGGAGAAATTCAAAGAGGCTGGTCTTATGGCACTCTTAGGAACCGGTTTTGACCCGGGCGTCACAAGCGTCTTCTCCGCGTATGCGTTAAAGCACTATTTCGATGAGATCCACACCATCGACATCTTAGACTGCAACGGCGGCGACCACGGCTACCCGTTCGCAACAAACTTCAACCCGGAGATCAACCTCCGTGAGGTATCCGCAAACGGCTCTTACTGGGAGAACGGCCACTGGGTAGAGACAAAGCCGATGGAGATCAAGCGTGAGTACAACTTCCCGCAGGTCGGCGAGAAGGACATGTACCTTTTACATCATGAGGAGATCGAATCCCTTGCAAAGAACATTCCGGGCGTAAAGCGCATCCGCTTCTTCATGACCTTCGGACAGAGCTACCTGACCCACATGAAATGCTTAGAGAACGTTGGAATGCTTTCCACTTCCCCGGTAAACTTTAACGGACAGGAGATCGTTCCGATCCAGTTCTTAAAGGCTCTTCTTCCGGATCCGGCATCCTTAGGTCCGAGAACCGTCGGAAAGACAAACATCGGCTGTATCTTTACCGGTGTGAAGGACGGAAAAGAGAAGACGATCTATATTTATAACGTATGTGACCATCAGGAGTGTTACAAGGAAGTCGGCTCCCAGGCCATCTCCTACACGACAGGCGTACCGGCTATGATCGGTTCCATGATGGTCGTTGACGGAACCTGGAAGGGCGCAGGCGTATTCAACGTCGAAGAGTTCGATCCGGATCCATATATGGAAGCACTGAACAAGTGGGGACTTCCGTGGGTTGTGGATGAGAATCCGGAGATTGTAGAATAAATGAAAATTAATGAATTACCCACTCCATGCTATGTAATTGATGAAAAAAAGCTTCGGAAAAATCTGGAAATCTTAAAGAAAGTAAAGGACGACACCGGCTGCAAGATCCTCCTTGCCCAGAAGGCATTCTCGAACTTCTTTGAGTACCCGCTGATCGGGCAGTATCTGGACGGAACCACAGCCAGCGGTCTTTTCGAGGCAAAGCTTGGATATGAAAAAATGGGAAAAGAAAATCACGTATTCGCTCCGGCCTTCAAGGAATCGGAAATTGGCGAGATCACCGATATCTGCGAACATCTGGTATTCAATTCCTTTTCCCAGCTTGAAAAATACGCGGACTTCTGTAAGGAAAAAGGCGTCAGCATCGGCATCCGCGTAAACCCGGAGAGCTCCACTCAGGGCGACCACGCGATCTATGATCCATGCGCTCCCGGCTCCAGACTCGGCGTGACACTGGCGAATTTCCGGGAAGATCTCGTGGAAAAGCTTGACGGGATCCACTTCCATACCCTCTGCGAGCAGAACTCGGATGATCTGGAGACGACTCTGAAGGCTGTGGAAGATAAATTTGGAAAGTATCTGAAGCTTCCGAATATCAAATGGCTCAACATGGGCGGTGGACACCATATCACGAGAAACGATTACGACATCGACCGTTTAGAGCGCTGCATCCGCCATATGCAGGAGACATATGATGTCACTGTCTATGTGGAACCTGGGGAAGCCGTGGCGTTAAACGCGGGATATCTCGTGACGGAAGTCATGGACATTGTGGATAACGGCATCAGGACACTGATCTTGGACGCTTCCGCCGCCTGCCATATGCCGGACGTGCTGGAAATGCCCTACCGTCCGCCGTTAAAAGACTCCGGAGAAGCGGACGAAAAGCAGTACACCTACCGTCTCTCATCAATGACCTGCCTTGCGGGTGACGTGATCGGCGACTATTCCTTCGACCACGAGATCCGGATCGGTGACAGACTTTATTTCGAGGACATGGCGATCTACTCCATGGTAAAAAACAACACCTTCAACGGCATGTGCCTGCCGTCCATCGCGCGAATGGATGAGAATGGGGAGTGCAGTGTGGTGAAAACCTTTGGGTATGAGGAATTTGTGAGAAGACTGGGATAAAAAAGAAACATGATTATAGAAAATGGGGCTGCCGCTTGCCAAAATTGGTGCGGCAGCCCCTTCTCATTATTTGCGTTTCACAACGGCTGTTTTTCCACGAAAAGCAATCCCGATTTTTATGATAGGCCGGGGAGGACAATTCTGAGTAAAAAAGCCGAATGAACGTTAAATTCATTCGGCAGTGAAGCTTTACGCATCTTTTGTTTCTGTATTTTGTCTGTACAGGATCATCAGTCCGCGGAGCAGAAGATCCGGATCATATGTAATCTTATGCGTACAAAGCGGGGTGATAAATCTTGCCATACCACCGGTAGCGATGAGAGTTGCCGGTTCGCCGAGCTCTGCGGTCATGCGGTCGATAAGACCGTCAAGCATTGCGGCATTGCCAAGCATGATACCGTTTCTCATACATTCGATGGTGTTCTTTCCGATTGCGCGTTTCGGAACATCGAAGCTGATCCTCGGAAGCTGGGCTGTATTGGAAACGAGGGAGTTTAAGGCAACCTTTACACCGGGGAGAATCACACCGCCGATATAATTTCCATCGTGGTCTACAACATCGAGCGTTGTCGCGGTTCCCATATCCGCGATGATGATCGGTCCTTTGTATTTGGCATTTGCAGCGACAGCGGCCACGATCCGGTCACCGCCGACGGTCTTAGGGTTATCCATCTTGATGTTTAAGCCTGTCTTCATGCCGGAACCAACAAGAAACGGTTTCTTTCCGGTGATCTTCTTTACGGCGGAAGAGATCGGCGCGTTCAGTGGCGGGACAACGGACGCCATAATGGAACCTTCGATATCATTTTTCTTTACTTTATGAATCTCCAGAATATTCTTTAAAAGGATCGCGTATTCGAGACTCGTTTTCCGGTCATCGGTGGTGATGCGCTCCTCAAAATATGTTTTATTGTCGTCAAGACCTCCGACAACGATATTACTGTTTCCCATGTCGATCGCTAAAATCATTGAGAAAACTCCTTCCACAAATCTAAGTAACGTGTTATACTGTTTTTACGTGTGCAGTTGATCAAAGGTTCCGTATTTGCGGGACTTGTCAACCTTCACCGTGAATATGAGAAACGTGTGAGACAGGTTCCTCATAATTTTAAAGTTCGAATTATCTTACCATAAATTGACTAAAATTACAACGGAGGATTCCAAATGTTAGCAGGAAAAACCGTACTTTTATGCGTGAGCGGCAGTATCGCCGCCTATAAAATCGCATATCTCGCCAGCGCACTGAAAAAACTGAAGGCAGATGTCCATGTGCTTATGACCCGGAATGCGACAAATTTCATTAACCCGATTACATTCGAGACACTGACCGGAAATAAATGCCTGGTGGATACGTTTGACCGGAACTTTGAGTTTTCCGTTGAACATGTTTCCCTTGCGAAGGCGGCGGACGTTGTCCTCGTTGCCCCGGCTTCCGCAAATGTGATCGCGAAGATGGCCCATGGTCTTGCGGACGATATGTTGACGACCACGGTTCTCGCATGTACCTGCAAGAAGATCATCAGCCCGGCGATGAATACGAGAATGTTCGAGAATCCGATCACACAGGATAACTTAAAGATCTGTGAACACTACGGAATGGAAGTGATCAGTCCGGCAAGCGGATACCTCGCCTGCGGTGATACCGGAGCCGGAAAGATGCCGGAGCCGGAGGTGCTGCTCCAGTATATCTTAAAGGAAGTCCAGTACGAGAAAGACTTAAAAGGAAAGAAGATCCTCGTGACCGCAGGCCCGACGAGGGAGGCCATCGACCCGGTCCGCTATATTACAAACCACAGTACCGGAAAGATGGGATATGCCATCGCGAAGACGGCAGCTCTCCGCGGCGCTGAGGTGACTCTTGTTTCAGGACCGGCAGAGGTGGAGCCGCCGATGTTCGTAAATTTTGTTCCGGTGGTTACCGCCAAAGATATGTTTGAGGCCGTGACAGGCCGCAGTGACGAGATGGACGCGGTGATCAAGGCCGCGGCTGTCGCTGACTACCGCCCGAAGTTCGTGAATACCGAGAAGACAAAGAAGAAAGACGGGGATATGGCGATCGAACTGGAGCGCACCGACGATATCTTAAAGTGGCTTGGTGAGCACAAAAAGGACAGCCAGTTTCTTTGCGGATTTTCCATGGAAACGGAACATATGCTGGAGAATTCCAGGGCAAAATTAAAGAAGAAGAATCTGGATATGATAGTGGCAAATAACTTAAAGGTTGCCGGTGCTGGTTTCGGAACGGACACGAACGTGGTGACGATGATCCGCGAGAACAGGGAGATCGAACTTCCGATCATGTCGAAGGAAGAGGTTGCAGGGGCGATCTTAGACGAGATCTTTGGGATCGAGCGATAATTGCTATAAATATAACGAAATTTAGGGCTTTCTTCTTGACGAAAGCCTTAAATACTGGTAAAAATTTAAGTGGAAAAATATAGATTTTTAAGATAGATTTGGAGGAAAATTTTTTGGCTTCATTAAATGATGAAATAAAGAGACGACGGACATTCGCGATCATTTCCCACCCGGATGCCGGTAAAACGACACTGACTGAGAAATTCCTGTTATACGGAGGCGCGATCAATCTTGCCGGAACCGTAAAGGGACGCAAAGCGACAAAGCACGCAGTCTCCGACTGGATGGAGATCGAGAAGGAGAGAGGTATCTCTGTAACATCTTCCGTACTCCAGTTCAATTATGAGGGATACTGCATCAACATCCTTGATACCCCCGGACACCAGGATTTCTCCGAGGATACCTACCGTACCTTAATGGCAGCGGACTCCGCTGTCATGGTCATCGACGGATCAAAGGGTGTCGAGGCGCAGACCATCAAACTGTTCAAAGTCTGTGTGATGCGCCATATCCCGATCTTTACCTTCGTAAACAAGATGGACCGCGAGGCGAGAGACCCGTTTGAACTCATGAGCGAGATCGAGGACGTTCTCGGAATCCATACATGTCCGATCAACTGGCCGATCGGCTGCGGAAAGAGCTTCAAGGGCGTTTATGACCGCCAGACAAAGAAGATCACGACCTTCACGGCTGCCATGGGCGGACAGAAGGAGGTTGCCACAGAGACTTTCGACGTGGAGGGAACAGACGTGGATTCCGTTATCGGTTCCGATTTCCACGCTCAGTTGAGGGACGATATCGAGCTTCTCGACGGGGCAAGCGATGAGTTTGATCAGGAGCTTGTAAGTGCCGGAAAGCTTTCGCCGGTATTCTTCGGATCTGCTCTCACAAACTTCGGTGTTGAGACATTTCTGGAGCATTTCTTAAATATGACGACTTCTCCGCTTCCGCGAAGAACGACAGACGGCGTGATCGATCCGTTCAGACCTGATTTCTCCGCCTTCGTATTTAAGATCCAGGCGAATATGAATAAGGCGCACCGTGACCGTATCGCTTTCATGCGCATCTGTTCCGGTAAATTTGAGGCCGGAATGGAAGTAAACCATGTCCAGGGCGGCAAGAAGATCCGTCTGACCCAGCCGCAGCAGCTGATGGCGCAGGAGCGTAAAATCGTAGAGGAAGCGTATGCCGGAGATATTATCGGCGTATTTGATCCCGGAATTTTCTCCATCGGAGACACGGTCTGTATGCCAAATCATAAGGTACAGTATGAAGGTATCCCAACCTTTGCACCGGAGCATTTTGCACGTGTACGGCAGGTTGATACGATGAAGAGAAAGCAGTTTATCAAACGAATCAACCAGATCGCACAGGAAGGTGCGATCCAGATTTTCCAGGAATACAATACTGGTATGGAAGAAATCGTCGTCGGTGTTGTCGGCGTACTTCAGTTTGATGTGTTGAAATACCGTCTGGAGAACGAATATAAT
>OGEG01002135.1_pt1 | contig 10904 bp, 11 predicted proteins | sample 1570621 | NCBI WGS metagenome assembly OGEG01 (sample SAMEA2582130, study PRJEB24529) | metagenome | biome: Human gut stool | place: China | collected 2011 | reverse complement strand
ACAGACACATTCCCGAGCTTGTCAGAATGGGTGCAGCCGTTAAGACAGAGGGCAAGGTAGCCGTTGCCGAGGGTGTGGAAATTCTTTACGGTGCGCCGGTTGAAGCTCCCGATTTGCGTGGAGGTGCGGCACTTGTTGTTGCAGGCCTTTGTGCAGAGGGCAAAACCGAAATCGGCGGCGTGGTGTATATTGAAAGAGGCTACGAGTGTATTGAATCTACTCTTACATCAATCGGGGCAGATATCAAGAAAATTTAGGGTAATCAGATTTTTAACTGTCGCAGGGCGGATTTCCGCCCTCGGCAGATAACATAAACGAAGGGAGGATTTGCTTTGAGCGACGGTAAAGGCAGAAGACCGCTTACATCAAAAGAGCGAAAGAGTCTTGAAAAACAGCGTAAAAATGCCGCAAAGCAGGCAGAAAAGTATCATAAGGAAAAAGCAAAGCAGGATAAGAGAGCTAAAAAATCCCCCAATCCGAAAAAGGAACAGCAGAAAAAAGCTCCAAAAAGTAAAATTGAGGAGGCTTTTCTCAAGCAAAAAGAAGAGCAGAAATCACAAAGACAAGTCGAAAATATGAGCCGTGAAGAAAAATTCAGAAGAAAAGGCAAGGCTAAAATCAAGAACCTTAAACCAAAGGATTATGAAGACGGCTATTATGTTGACGAATTCGGAGAAAAGCAAAAACAGGAAAAGCGTGCAAAGGAAATCCGTGCTCAGGAGCGTGAAGTAATTCGCAGAAGAAAAAAATCTCTGACGAGCACTCAGATTAAGCACAGGAGAATCGCACTGTACAGTTCAATTTTTGCGGCAGTGCTTATAATCGGTGTTATACTAAGCCTTACAGTCCTTTTTAAAACCGAAAAAATTGAGGTTGTGGGGGACAAGTATTATGACGAAAAACAGATAATTGCATTCAGCGGTGTTGAATATCAGGAGAACATCTTCATGGGTGCAATGTACAATACATCGGACAAGATTGTCAAGAATCTTTCGTATATCGAAAGCGCAAGCGTAAGCTTTAACATTCCGGACACAATAACAATTACTGTTGTTGATGCAACACCGTCATATGTTATTCCAAACGGTAAAGGCTATCTGCTTGTAAGCTCAAAGGGCAGAATCCTTGAGGAAATTTCCGAAAATAAGGACAAGCTTCCCGAACTCACCTGCGGCGACATCAAGACCACAGAGGTTGGACAATATGTGTCATTCAGCGATGCAAATGTTCCCGATATTCTCGAAGATGTTTCGCAGAGCCTTATCAACAACAAGGTTAAGAATATCACAGGCTTTGATGTTACCGACACGGCAAACATAAAGCTCGTTTATGACGGAAGGATTGACATTAACATCGGACTTCCCGATGATATCGACTATAAAATCAGAACTGCAATGACAATCATCAACGAAAAGCTTGACCCGAACAACACGGGACTTGTTGCAGGAACGCTTGATGTTTCGGCTTGCAGTACATCAAAAATTTCTCACTACAAACCTGCCGCAACCCAGCCCACAGCCGCAACACAGGCAACCACACAGGCAACAACGCAGGCGGCTGATTCTTCAGCCGATACGGGTGACGGCTACACAGGAAACTACACATGGGATGACGGAACATATTCGGGCGGTAACACGGGTTATTACGACAATAACAGCTATAATAACTATGATAACGGTACCTATGACAACGGCAATGCGGACGGCGCCTATACGGGCGAGTAATTTTTCAGCAGAATTTTCCGTATAAATTTGCAGAAAAACGGCTGAAAAGCATTGCTATTTTGAAAAAAGTATGATAGTATAAGATAGTATAATTGTGTACTATGAAGAATAATGATTTCTGACTGAAAGTTGTCAATATATAAGGAGGACGAAAAAATGGCTTTTGAACTGGAATTGGAAAACGAGTATATGCCTAAAATTAAAGTGCTCGGTGTCGGCGGAGGCGGCGGAAACGCTGTTAATCGCATGGTTGCGACCGAGGTTAAGAATGTTGAATTTATCGCAATAAATACAGATGAACATGTTTTAAGACTTTCAAAGGCTTCGCAGAAGATTCAGATCGGCGAAAAGCTTACAAGAGGTAAGGGCGCAGGCTCTATGCCGCAGATCGGACAGGAGGCAGCCGAGGAGAGCAGAGATGAAATCGCAGCGCTTCTCAAGGATACGGATATGGTATTTGTTACTGCCGGCATGGGCGGCGGTACAGGTACAGGCGCTGCTCCCGTAGTTGCCAAAATCGCAAAGGATATGGGCATTCTTACAGTCGGCGTTGTTACAAAGCCGTTTGCTTTTGAAGGCAAGAGAAGAATGACTCAGGCTGAGCAGGGCATAGCAGAGCTTTCTGCCTGTGTTGACTCGCTTATCATTGTTCCTAACGAAAGACTCAAGTATGTTTCGGATACAAGCATCACTCTCCAAAATGCATTTGCTATTGCCGATGATGTTCTCAGACAGGGTGTTCAGAGTATTTCTGACCTTATCCTTCTCCCGGGTCTTGTAAACCTCGACTTTGCCGATGTTACTTCCGTAATGAAGGATGCAGGCTACGCTCACATGGGTATGGGCAGTGCAACAGGCAAGGATAAGGCTACCGTTGCCGCAGATATGGCTATTTCAAGTCCGCTTCTTGAAACTTCAATTGACGGCGCAAAGGGTCTTATTATCAACATCACAGCATCTGCCGATGTTAGTCTTGATGATATCGATGCCGCATCAACAATGATTAAGGATAAGGTTTCAGATGATGCAAACATCATTTGGGGTGCTGTTATTGACGACAAAATGGAAGATGCTATCAGCGTGACGGTTATTGCAACCGGCTTTAACGCAGACGGTCAGATTGCTAAGAAGAATCTTACGGACGCAGTTTCATCAGCGTCAGCTCCTGTTGCGGCTAAGGAAGAGCCAAAGTCAACAACAAAGGACAAGACTGATGATGACGACGATACCTTCTATGATATTATGTCAATTTTCAATAAGTAATACATTCTGATGTAATGAGGCACTCCTTTTCTGGAGTGCCTTTTCGTTTGACAACGGCAATTCCGTTATGGTATAATTTGAACGGAATAAAGGGGAATTGTGAGCTTTTGTGCTTTTACAATTTCTCTTTTTTTGAGCGAAATCCAAAAGCAAAGAAGGCGGAAAAATGAAAAAACTACTTGCACTTTTGATTGCCTTGATGACTGTTCTTTTGTGCAGCTGTTCATCAGGCGGTGAAACAATCCGATTCGGTGCGGCAGGTACCGGCGGAATTTATAACGAAGCGGCAAATTCGATAAAGTCGATTGCCGATGCTGACGGCACTCTGAAAATTGAAACAAAGACAACAGCCGGTTCTGCGGCAAATGTTCGCCTGCTTTCACAGAATTATCTTGATGCTGCAATTGTTCAGTCCGACATTGCACACGACGCATTTAACGGCGAAAATAATTTTGAAAAATCCGGCAGTCTTGATGGTTACAGCGCTGTTGTAGGTATGTTTACAGAGGCTTGTCATATCGTTGTAAGAAAAGATTCTGATATTAACAGTGTTGATGATTTGCTCGGCAAAACCGTGAGCATCGGTGAAGAAGAATCGGGTTCGGAGCTTAACGCAAAGCAGATTCTTTCGGCATACGGGCTTAACTCAAAAATGGTTAAGGAAAAAAATCTTAATTATGCCGATGCCGCAAAACAGTTACAGAACGGCGAAATTGATGCGGCATTCTTCACACTCGGACTTAATGCAACAGTTGTTGAGGAACTTTCAAAGCAATGTGACATCAAGCTTATAGGAATTGATGATGCAGCTGTTAAAAAGCTTAAAAACACCTACAGCTATGTTGACTGCAAAATTCCGAAAAACACTTACAACGGACAGAGTGATGAAGTCGGCACAGTTGCGGTAAAGGCTGTTCTGATTGTGAACGACAGACTTTCAGTCGAACAGGTGAAGAAGCTTACACAGCTTGTCTTTGACAATGCGCAGGAGCTTCAGCTGACTGTTTCGGCGGATGTTGACATAACGCTTGAAAAAGCCGTTGAAGGTGTTAAAATTCCTTTTCACAAGGGTGCGGCAGAATATTATTCCGAAAGAGGAATAACGGTGAAAACAGCAGGATGACTGCGAAAGGATTGGTGCTGATTGAATATAACTCTTGATATGTATCAGACAATCGCAGTTGCCGTGATTGTTCTGATGGCCGGTGCGTTTCTGAAAAAGCGTATATCGTTTTTGCAGAAATTTTGTATACCTGCACCTGTAATCGGCGGTTTGCTTTTTGCAATTCTTACGCTGGTTCTCTATATGACAGGTGTTGCGGTAATTGATTTTGACGATACTCTAAAGGAAGTCTGCATGGTGTTTTTCTTTACCTCAGTCGGATTTCAGGCGAATCTCAAGGTGCTGAAAAGCGGAGGCAAATCCCTTATTGTATTTTTATTTCTTGTAATTATGCTCATTGTAATGCAGAATTTCTCTGCAATCGGACTTGCAAATTTGATCGGACTTGACTCGCTCACGGGTATGACGACGGGTTCAATTCCTATGGTAGGCGGTCACGGTACGGCGGGCGCTTTCGGTCCTGTACTTGAGGATTTCGGCGTTCAGGGTGCGACAACTGTTTGTACTGCCGCTGCAACATTCGGTCTTATCGCAGGCTCACTTATGGGCGGACCTGTCGGAAACAGACTTATTAAAAAGCACAACCTTATTGCCACAATCAAAACAGAGGATGACAGCCTTCTTGTTGAAGAAGAAGAAAAGCACGAACGACATTTTTCAATGTATGCTCCGGCAGTATTTCAGCTGATTATAGCGGTCGGACTCGGTACGGTTGTTTCAGATTTGCTTTCACTCACGGGCATGACATTTCCGATTTATATAGGTGCAATGATTGTTGCCGCAATCATGAGAAACATCGGTGAATACACGGGTAAAATCACTATTCATATGGGTGAGATTAACGACCTCGGCGGTATATGTCTTTCACTTTTCCTCGGTATTGCCATGATTAAACTTAAGCATTGGCAGCTTGCCGACCTTGCACTTCCGCTTATTATACTTCTTGCAGGTCAGGTTGTTCTTATGTTCATTTTCTCATATTTTGTTGTGTTCAACATTATGGGCAGAGATTACGATGCCGCTGTTCTTGCGGCAGGTACTTGCGGCTTTGGTATGGGTGCAACGCCAAATGCAATGGCAAATATGCAGGCAATCTGCGAAAAATACGCACCGTCCGTTAAGGCTTATCTTATTGTTCCGATCGTCGGCAGTTTGTTTGCCGACTTCCTGAACAGTCTGACGATAACATTCTTTATAAATTGCATTTAGAATCGGAGGCAGGTATTATGAAGGACAGAAAATTTACATTTGATTCCGAAAACCTTTCTGTTCTTAGGGCTCGAACTCTTGATTTCAAAGACAAAAATGATGACGAGGATAACACAGACAGCACGGTTGTTTATGATACTGTCGCTGTTCCCGAGGTTCATCTCAAAAAGCATAAGTATAAAAAACAGAAGAAAGACAATAAATAAAACAACAGCCGTACATTTCAAAAGTGTACGGCTGAAATTTTTGTATTTAATTTTGAAATAGAACCTTACCTTCCGTAATGGGGGTGTATGCGGTAAGTTCGGCTATGTCAAAGTCGATTTTGTGCATATCAACCGCACAAATCTGCTCACCCTGCACAAGCGGATACCGTGCGAGTTCTGCCCCGTCCAGATTCTCCGCATGCATGTCCACGCCTGTAATCTGGTGATTTTCGTAGGTGGTGTAGTAGTAGATTCCCTTGTCGGCATTGCAACAGGAGGTGTAAAGTGTGATTTCATACTTTCCGTCTGAAACCTCACAACAACCTCTCTGCTGGTCAACAGAACCGAGAATGTGGAAAAACTGGCTCACGCTTTCGCTCTCGCTGTCACCCGAAACGGAGTTCAGCTTTGTGAACGCAACCTTTGCAAAACGGGATGCGGATGAAAGGTCGCCCGGCAGTCCGATTGCACCCATTCCACGGCTGTATGCGGTAAGCTCGGCACTTTTGCCGAAGTTGTTTTCGGGTTGCTTTGGTGAGAGTGACATATAGTTGTTGAGCATGAACATCTGAATGTCAAACGGAGGATTGTTTGTCAGCACACCGACAGGGTTGTCATAGACTTTAAGTCCGTCATTTGTCGATTCAACTGTAAGCGATTCGTTTCTGTCTGAAATAATCCAATGCAATTGAGCACAGGGGAGCTTGTCGCTGAACTGCGTATTTGTTATGTTAAGGTTTTCAAGCTTTTTCCTTGCCTGCAAAACGCTGTCGCAATGTGAAAGTATATACGGAATGAACTCAAATTGTGCAATATTTTCCTTGCCGTTTTTCGGTTCAAAATATACGGCATTGCCCACAAAATTTAGCCCTGCCATACACAAGCCCTTTTCATTCATTGCGTCGTAATATAGCGGATAACCGTCTGCAATGTGAGCCATGCCAATCATCGCAAAGTGGCTGTTGCATTCGTTTGTATGGCGGAACTTAAACGGAAAATTTCGTGGAGTAATTGTAATTTCGTCACCGTATGAAAATTCATAATCAAGCGTTCTGCCAAAGTAAAAGTCTTTTGTTTTATATGTTGCCGCTGTACACATATCATCAGCCTCCGATTCTTTTAATAATAAATATTCTTCCGCTTGGTATAGAGTATCATACTGCTAAAACAAAATGATTGCAAGGTGATTTTTGGAAAATTACAAAAATTGTCGAAATCACTTGAAAAATTACCTTGCTCGGTATATACTGTATATGTTGATATGAATGGGAATGAGGTTCTCCCACGGCTTTTTGTCGAAACCGCTTTTGCTGATGACTTCTGTTTTTGCGATGTTCTCCATGCGGAAATTTTGAGGAGGAAATTTATGAAGAACAAATTTGTTGATTTTAAGGTGCTTGCAGCATCTCTGTGTTGTTCCGTTGTAATGGGACTGATATCGTTTGCATTTCTGAAATGTCTTGACTATGCGGCAGATTTCAGGAGCTTCTTTCCGTTGTGCTATATCTTTTTGCCCGTAGCAGGTATTGTGACCGCTTTTGTATATAAGCGTATCGGCGGAAAGTCGTCAATGGGCAACAACATTATTATTGAGAGTGCAAATGACGGTGAAAAAGTGCCAAAGCGACTTGCATCGCTGACATTTATATTTACCTGCATAACCCATCTTTTCGGCGGTTCTGTCGGCAGAGAGGGAACTGCCGTTCAGATTGGCGGTTCGCTGACAAGTAATGTTGCCGATTATCTCGGCTTTAAAAATAATGACCGAAGTACAATCGTTCTCAGCGGAATCAGCTCTGCATTCGGTTCGGTTTTCGGCACACCGTTTGCAGGTGCATTTTTCGGAATGGAAGTCTGCTGTGTCGGAAGATTGTCGGCAGGTGCGGTAATTCCGTGCTTTGCGTGTTCATACCTTGCAAATTTTGTTACACAGCTTCTCGGCTTTAAACATGAAAGATATGCAATCTCGTCAATCCCCGATTTTGACGCAAGATTTCTTTTCGTGTTTTTAATTGCGGCAGTTTGCCTCGGCTTAATCGGCAAGCTGTTTGCACTCGGAATAAAGTATGTAAAACTTGCGTACTCGAAGATTTTCAAGAACTATCTTCTTGCCGCCGCAGTCGGTGCGGCTGTTGTCAGCCTCTTGATTTTGACTCTCGGACTTAACGACTTTGAGGGCTTAAGCACATGGATGCAGGACACCGCCTTTAAGGGCGATGCAAAATGGTATGATATGCCGGCAAAATATCTTTTAACCGTACTTACCCTCGGTGCAGGATTTCAGGGAGGAGAGGTTACTCCTATGTTTGATATGGGTGCGTCATTCGGCAGTTGGTTCGGATGCGTCTGCGGATTTGATCCCACATTCTTTGCGGCAATCGGATTTGTATGTGTTTTTGCCGCAGCAATCAACACACCTATTACAGCAATCGTTCTCGGTATCGAAGTTTTCGGTGCGTCTGCCGCCCCGTATTTTGTGCTTGCAGTCCTCATCAGTTTTATCGCATCCGGCAATACAACAATTTATCCGTCGCAAAAATTCCTTGTTGATAAAAGCCTTTTTCATTTTCAAAAGAAGTAATGCAATAGACTTGAACAAAGTGTAAGTCGGTGTGTTTAGGTGTTGACTTTACCAAAATTATTATTTATACTTTTCTCATAATCAATAGTTAGTTGTGGGGGAGATTATATGAAAAAATTCAGAGCGGTTTGTTTGGCTTTTGTGATGATGTTATCCGTTGCGGTAATGCTTTGCGGTTGCGGTGATACGAAAATTACAGACAAGGTTAATTTTTCCGATTTTGATGAAATAACCGTCGTAATGTCGGACGAATCAACCGCCGTGCTTGGCGAGGTTGATTTCAAGACGGTCAAGAATATTCTGCAATCAGCCGAAACAGGCGGTACAAGCGGTGAGTTTGACGGCGGAATCCTTATTGAAACACGCAAAGACGGAATTGTTACCCACAATATTCGTGTCGGCGGTGCTGACAAAATCTGTGTTGACAAAGACAATTCAACCGTGTATAAAATTTCCGATGATGATTACAAGACCTTGGAAAATGTTATGGACAATTACAAGCTGTAACGCTTGAACAGAATTACGATAAATAAAAATATAAGCGAGATGAATTCAATCGAAAAATTCATCTCGCTTTTTGCTTGAAGATTAAATTGTTTGCAGAATAAAATCAGAAATCATCGCCGAAATCCGTGTCAAATTCATCATCCAAATCAGACGAAAACAAGTCGTCATTATCTTCGTCATCATTCATAATATCTTCAATCACGGTGAACTCAAGACCTTTTTCAAGCGGATCAAGCATTCCGTCATGGTTTAAATCAAACAATCTTTCAAAATCGAAAATGCCCATAAATTTTCCTCCTTAACATATGGGATATCCTATATGTTAATCATATCAAATGAGCTGTACGATAAAACGGACTTTCCTTTGCTGTCAGACAAATTTATTTAGTTCTGCGTTGTATTTGTAGTCAATTGCAGAAAGCTTGCTTTCAATTTCTTCTTTACTGCAACCGAGATCGTCACACATTTTATCAAGGCTGGGATAGAAATCACGCAGCTTTGTATTAACAAAGCTTAAAAGAATCATCGGATCGTTCGGAATTGTATTTTCAGCCATAATAATCGCCCTTTCAAAATTATTTACTGTATTTACTAATCTTACAATTAGTAGTATAATATACAGGTACAAATTTGTAAACGGTATTTTGTGTGATGCCGTGTGTAATAGATAAATTTTTTTCAAAGGAACTTGGAAATGGATAAGAAATTTGATGTTGTAATCGTTGGCACAGGTGCGGCCGGACTTTATGCGGCACTTAATTTTCCCGAAAGCGTGAATATTCTTCTTGTTTCAAAGCGTGAACTTCAGCTTTCAAACAGCTCTCTTGCGCAGGGCGGTGTTGCGTGTGTGCTTGATACGGTTCACGACAGCTACAAGCTGCATATTACGGATACATTGATTGCGGGAAAGTATAAAAATACTCTTTCCGCTGTTGAAAAGCTTGTCACCGAAGGACCTTCGGATGTTCTTAAAATAAAAGACCTCGGTGTTGATTTTGACCTTAACGAGGACGGCACAATGTGCAAAACTCTGGAGGCAGGTCACAGCAGAAACAGAATTGTTCATCATAAGGATTCAACAGGCAAGGCAATTGTTGACGGACTTATCGCAAAGGTTACTCAGCTAAAAAATGTTACCGTGTGTGACAACGCTCTTGTTTATGCAATTGACAAGGTGCTGAACGGTTTTTATATAAGCATTTTGAGAAACGGTGAAAAGCTTCATTACGGCTGTAACTACTGCCTGCTTGCAACAGGCGGTATCGGCAGAGTTTATAAATACACAACCAACTCCGCAATCGCAACGGGTGACGGCATTGCGTTTGCATATATGCTTGGTGCAAGGATTAAAAATCTTTCGAGAATACAGTTTCACCCGACAGCATTTGCGGCTGATCATGGCAGAGAGCGTTTTCTTATAAGTGAGGCTGTTCGTGGTGAGGGTGCGGTTCTGCTCAACTGCAACGGCGAGAGATTTGCCTCAAATTATGACAGCAGAGGAGAGCTTGCTCCGAGAGATGTTGTTTCAAATGCCGTTATGCTTGAATCAATTAAGACAAACAGCGAGAATTTCTATCTTGACATAACCCACAAGCCGGCTGATTTTGTAAGAAATCGTTTTCCGATGATTTATGAAAGATGCCTTGAAGAAGGCGTTGACATTACAAAGGACAGAATTCCTGTATTTCCGTGCCAGCATTACCTTATGGGCGGTATTGATGTTGACCTTCATTCACGCACAACCGTTGAGGGCTTGTATGCCGCAGGAGAGTGCTCGCACACAGGTGTTCACGGTGCAAACCGTCTTGCAAGTAACTCGCTCCTTGAGGCGCTTGTTTATTCAAGAACAGCCGCTCTTGATATTACGGATAAAATCAACAAATTCGGCAGAAGAACTCTTGGTGAAGAACCTGTTTACCGCCCTGTTGAGGGCAAGACCATGCCGCACGGCTGTCGTTCAAAAATCAGAGAGATTTTGCAGGACGCATATTTTGTTCTTCCAAAGCCTGAAAAATATGAAGAAAGCAGTAAGCAGATTCACGAGATTATGAGTGAACTGTTTGCAGAAAAGTACGAAATCAATTCCGACCTTGTTGAGGCAAGAAGTGCGGCAATTGTTGCAAGTATCATTTTTGACGAAATTATGGAGGGTACAGACTGATGACACTTAACAGCATTTATGTAGACAATCTTATCAAGACCGCATTGCTTGAGGATATCAACTATCTTGACACAACAACTGATTACCTTATTGACGAAAATCAGGAAAACACGGCAATTTTCCTTGCACA
>OGEG01002133.1_pt1 | contig 10907 bp, 10 predicted proteins | sample 1570621 | NCBI WGS metagenome assembly OGEG01 (sample SAMEA2582130, study PRJEB24529) | metagenome | biome: Human gut stool | place: China | collected 2011 | reverse complement strand
CGGGAATTCCCTCCGGATCATGGAGACGAGCTCCGTGATCTTATCTTCGGTCATGAATGGATCTTCTCCGCCCTGAAGGACGAAGGTACGAAAACCCAGCGAGTAGCCGCTTTGGCAGCAGGATAAAATATCCCCGGTGGAAAGCCGGTAGCGGCTTGCGTTCTGATTTCCGGCCCGGATCCCGCAGTAAAGACAGTTGTTTTTACAGTAATTGCTGTATTCGATGAGTCCGCGGACATAGACGTCCGTGCCGTACACGCGCTCCCGGATGGCCCGCGCCTTTGGAAAGAGGTAGGCTGCAAGTTCTGGGGAACGGCCGTCGATGAGACGGACCCATTCGTCTTTCGTGAGCGCTTCGCCTGCTTCCAGACGGTCGATCAGCGCTTTTAATTCATTGAGACAGACCGGATCAGTCACGCCGTTCCGGACCGGCTCTTTCCACCAGCATTTCGGGTTTAACTTGTTTTCCAGCAATGCAGTGTTCATAAAATCAGTATCCATGAGGTCCTCCTGTGGGGAAATATGACCGGAAGAAATGACAGAGAAAAGAAATAAGCCCGTACAAGTGTATGATACAGACCGAGTGTTAAATATGAAAGACTCCATGCAGTTCAAGAAGCTGCAGCGAGGGGATCAGACTTTCTTTTGCAGGGCATATATGTATGCCGGATAACAATTTCTTCCCTGTCAGAACATTCTTAAGGTCAGTAATAGCGAATTCGACTCTTTCCCGAAAGAATAGGAAACTTCTCGCAGGTCAGAGAACATAGAACTATCGTAACATATCAGAAAATAAAAATCAATTCCAGCCGAGCGAACAGGAAAAGATGTGGGAGTGATACTTTTTACGGACAGAAATTTCCTGAATAAAAATCCCCGCCGCAAGAGAGAGGAAGTGCGGCGGGGCTGGTGCTGGTCCGGAGCAGGATTGGAGACCCGGATCCAGTATTACAAAATAAAGGGAAAAATCATAACGATCAAGCAGGCGTGAACAGATATTAAATATCTTTGCCGATACTCTTCATATATTCCACGAAATCATCCCCGAATTTCAGCTTCATGCAGTCGAGTGTGAGCTTCACGCAGCGCTCATCCCCGAGTCTCGCATTGTTGAACGTCAGGTCGTAGTTGACCGGGTTAGTCCAGTAGTTGCCGCCGGTGTAATACTTGTAGTAATCCGCGCGGTACTTGTCTGTCTTCGTGATCAGGTGATGCGCCTCCTCGACCGTGATATCATCCATCCGTTCCATGACGCGCCGCAGTGTGTAGCTTCTCGGCGCCTCCACGTAGATGCTGACGACATTGTCATAATCCTTCAGGATATAATCGGCACATTTTCCGACGATGACGCAGGACTCGGAGGCGGCAAGTTTTTCGATGATGATCTTCTGATAGTCGAAAAGCCGGTCATCGGAAGTAAACTTTGAGAGTTCTCCGGTCGGTGTATGATGTCTCGGCAGTGCCTGAAGCTGTTTGGTGATCAGACTGCCGTTTAAAGTCTCGTCAGCTTCCCGGAAAAGTGTTCCGGATAGCCGCTGTACTGGGACGCAAGTGTCAGGATCCGTTTGTCATAGCTGTGGACACCCAGCTCGTCAGCAAGCATAGCGGCGATGTTACGCCCGCCGGATCCAAATCCCCTGGCAACCGTGATAACAAAGTTTTTCATACAAGATCTCCCGTCCTTTCTGAATGGTGCATTAGTGAGACACATTATTTTGTGAATTTCAGAGTGATCGTTCCATCATCATTATATACAACAGCATCCTGATCCATCGTGATCGCGTCGAAGGAAGCGCCGCGCACATAGGACTCCACCAGAAAACCTGCAGCAGGATTCTCAGACCGGACATGCACGGCATAAAATTGCGCTTGAGATGGGAGCAAGCAGGTTATTCGTATAAGAAACATGCCACCATATGTCCGTCTCCGGTGTCGACGAGTTTCGGGATCTCCTTTTTGCAGCGCTCCGTGCAGTGCGGGCAGCGGCCTGCGAGCGGGCAGCCGACCTGATCCCCGATCGGGCTCGGGATATCGCCGGTGAGCGGCAGGCGCTCTTTTTTCTCAAACGGGCTTTCTGGCGGGATCGCGGAGAGCAGAGCCTGCGTGTACGGGTGCTTCGGATCTGCGTAGATGCCTTCGGAGGTGTAGAACTCCATGACGCGCCCGAGGTACATGATCATGATCCGGTCACTGATATATTTGATGATGCCGAGGTCATGGGAGATGAACACATAGGTCAGGTTGAACTGCTTCTGCAGACGGCGGAAGAGGTTGATGACCTGTGCCTGGATCGAAACGTCCAGGGCGGATACCGGCTCGTCACAGACGATGATCTTCGGCTCCATCGAGAGGGCGCGCGCGATATTCACACGCTGCCTCTGGCCGCCGGAGAACTCGTGCGGGTAGCGTTCCATGTGCTGGATGTCGAGTCCGACCTCCTGGAGATACTCTAACGCTTTCTGGCGGCGTTCCCTTGCAGTGTCACCGATGTGGTGGACCTTCATCGCCTCCTCGATCGAGTAGGAAGCCGTTTTTCTGGGATCCAGGGAGGAATACGGATCCTGGAAGATCATCTGGATATCCCTGCGGGCCGCTTCCCGGTCGTAGACAGGCATGTTCCAGAGATCCTTTCCGTTATAGGTGATCGTTCCGCCGGACGGCTTGTGGAGCTTTACAAGGCAGCGGCCCAGTGTGGACTTTCCGCATCCGGACTCACCGATGATCCCTAATGTTTCCCCTTCATAGATATCAAAAGACACATCGCTCAACGCGTGGAGAAGCTTATTCTTTTCCCCTAACTTTTTTCCGCGGATCACAAAATCCTTACTGAGATGATCGACGCTCATGATTACATTTTTCTGCATGTCTCATTCACTTCCCCTCGTGTTAATCTGTGCTCTCCGTCCTGTCTGTGGCATGCCACGAAATGTCCGGGAGCGACCTCCTTCAGCGGCGGTACCTGATTTTTACAGATCTCCGTGGCATAAGGACAGCGGTTATAAAAGTTGCAGCAGTAACCGGTAAGACGGAGATCCGGCGGTGTTCCGGGGATCGTCTTCAAATCCTCTTTCGCGGAGCTGCTGAGTTTCGGCATGGAGTCTAAAAGACCCCAGGTGTACGGGTGAAGCGGCTCTTGATAAAGAGTCTTTGTGTCCGCATATTCTACGGTATTTCCTGCATACATGACCATGACGGTGTCACACATCTCCCAGACAACGCCGAGGTTGTGGGTGATGAGCAGGATCGCGGTATTGAGCTTCTTCTGGAGGTCCTTTAAGAGCTCAAGAACCTGTGCCTGTACGGTCACATCCAGAGCGGTCGTCGGCTCGTCGGCGATGATGAGCTTCGGATGTCCGCAGACGGCCATCGCGATGATGACACGCTGGCACATGCCGCCGGAGAGCTCATGCGGATACGCGTCCATTCGTTTCTCTGCCTCCGGGATGCCGACAAGCTTTAATGCCTCAACGGCTTTGTTCCAGGCGTCCTTTTTGCTGATCTTTTCGTGTTCTCGGATCATCTCGACCATCTGGTGGCCGATCTTGAATACCGGATCTAAGGAGGTCATCGGGTTCTGGAAGATCATGCAGCACTCATCGCCTCGGAATTTTTCCATCTGGGATTCAGAAAGACTCCGGATGTCAACTCCGTCGAAGATGATGGAGCCGTCCACGATCTTTCCTGTTTTTGCCGGCATGAGCCGCATGACGGAGGCACTGGTGACGCTTTTTCCGGAACCTGATTCGCCGACGATCCCCATGGTCGTTCCTTCTTTCAGTGTAAAGCTGACGCCATCGACCGCTTTGGAAACGCCGCTCGCCTGGTAGAAATATGTTTTTAATCCATTTACTTTTAAGATTGCATCGTTTTCACTCATAACCTGCACCTCCTACTGTTTCATTTTCGGATCCATGACATCGCGGATCCCGTCGCCCAACAGGTTGAAACCGATGACGGTCACAAGAATGAAGGCGCCTGCAGTTCCGGCTACATGGGGAGCTGTTGTCAGACAGTCACGGCCGACACGGAGAATGCTGCCCCAGGATGCGGTCGGAAGCGCGATGCCGAGTCCGAGGAAGCTTAAGGAAGCTTCGGAAATGATCGCACTTGCGATACGGAGTGTTGCGTACACGATGATCTGGGATACGCAGTTCGGTAAAATATGTAAGAATAAGAGTCTCACCGGGGAGACGCCGACAACGCGGCAGGCGTTGCAGTATTCCTCTTCCTTTACGATCAGGACCTGACCTCTCGTGACACGGGCAAATCCCGGAACACTCGCGATACCTATCGCCAGGATGACGTTCATGACGCCGTTTCCGAGAACGGTGATCAGGATCATGGCTAACAGGATAAATGGGAAGGAGAACATGCCGTCCATGACTCTCATGAGAACGGAATCGATCCATCCACCGAAATATCCGGCAGTGAGTCCGATGAGTACGCCGATGAAAGCGCCGACGATCGTGGCACCGACGGCGACGATCATGGAGACGCGGGAGCCATAGATGATACGGGATAAGATATCACGTCCGAGATCGTCCGTTCCGAAGAGATGTCCCGGCGTTCCGATCCCCTTAAACGGCAGAACAGGATTGATCGCATTCGGGTCATACGGCGCGATGAGAGGAGCAAACACGGCGAGGATGACCATGAAGGCAACGATGAAGAAGCCCACGAGAGCAGTCTTATTTCTGGTTAATTTATGCCATGCATTGTTGGCATTCCGTTCTTTTAAGAGCATTGCGATGTTGGCGTCTTTTCCAAGAGCATCGCCGGATGCGGAAGAAGCTGCGGCAGCAGCAGGTTTTTTCCTGAATAATGTCATGGTCTATCACCCCTTTTCCAGTTTTACTTTCGGATTCAGGATCGCGTAAGCGATATCGACTAACATGTTGCAGAAGACGAACATGATCGCGGAGAAGAGAACTGTTCCCTGGATCAGGGAATAGTCGCGATTGTTGATCGCGGTGTTGATCATGGTTCCCATGCCCGGCCAGGAGAAGATGCCCTCTGTGATGATCGCACCGGTAAAGGTTCCGGCGATCTGAAGTCCGAGAACGGTGATCAGCGGCGGGAGTGCGTTCTTTAATCCGTGGATCAGGATGACTTTCATTTTCCGGATGCCGCGGGCTCTGAGACATCGGATGTAGTCACTGCTCATGATGTCGATCATGCTGGAACGCATGGTTCTCGCGAAAGTCGCCATCGGGATCGTCGCGAGACAGAAGCCCGGCAGGATCATGTGACTCACCACATCCCCGATACCTTTGGAGATGTCGCCCATGCCCATGACAGGCAGGAGATTCATTTTAACGGAAAACTGGAGGACCAGCATAAGTGCCAGCCAGAAGATCGGCATGGACACACCGACGAGCGTGATGACCATGACAATGTAATCGAAGATCGTATTCTGCTTTAAAGCAGCGATGATGCCGACGCTGGTTCCGATGATGAAAGCGAAGAAAAGTGCTGTCAGCGTCAGAGTCAGTGTATTCGGGATCCTGGAAGTGATGAGCGGAAGAACGTCCTGGCGGTAACTGTAGGAGTAACCGAAATCACCGTGGACGAGTCCGTTTAAATAGAGTGCGTACTGTTCCGGGAGCGGTTTATCGAGGTTCATCTCGGCTCTCATGGCTTCGATGTCCTCCGCATTTGCCTCAATGCCCAGGATCGCCACAGCCGGATCGCCGGGCAGCATCCTTGTCAGGCAGAAGGTCAGTGTAACGACGACCAGAAGTGTGGGGATCGTCTGCAATAATCGTTTGATGATGATCTTTCCCATAAAAATCCAATCCTTTCATGACTGTCCGGATCCATCACCGGGACTGTGAATGGGGGAACAGTCGATTTTTGCGAACATTTCTACAGAAAAAGGGAAACAAATCAGATTTGCTTCCCCTTTCTGCAGATTTTGTAATAGTTTTATTCTTCGATCCAGATATTGTTGAACGGTGTTGCGACTAACATCTGGTTATCAGCACGGAGAACCGCGTTATGTACTTTCGGGGATACTGCCCAGTTCCGGCACTCGTATGCGTAGTAGATACCGGTGTATTCGTTCATAACCTTCTCAATGACTTTCTTATAGGACTCCGCGCGCTTTGCGTTGTCTGTGGAGCCAAAGCCTTCATTTAAGAGTTCATCCAGTTCCGGATCGTTGTAGCCGCCTGCGTTGGAGGAAGCGTGGATGGTCTGGGAACTGAAGAACTTTCCAAGGAAACCGTAAGGATCCGGGTTGCTGTTCCAGCTTACGCCGTAGCTGTTTACGGTATCAGCCTGCCAGGAATCGACAACGGTTGCGGACCAGTCGGCCATCGTGGAGGACTTGATATCAAGTGTGACTCCGATCTGGCTCCAGTAGTACTGTAACATCTGCGCCATCTTCTCACGGTATGTAGTGGATCCGATGTAAAGGCTCATGGTGAAGCCATCCGGATAACCGGCCTCCGCGAGGAGTTTCTTTGCACCTTCCGGATCGTAGGAAGGTACGAGGTCATTGTAGGCAGTGTCATATGCGAAGGAGTATACCGGTAACGGCTGGTAAGCTCTTGTGCCCTCACCGTACTGATAAATGCCGGCTACCATGGAATCGATGTCGACTGCCATTGTGAGAGCTTTTCTGACATCTGCATTTGCAGTCGGACCATTCTGCATATTAAAGCGGACGTAGGTGACAGCGGAGCTTGCGGTCTGGAGTAAGAGACCTGCATCCTGGGCACGCTTGATCGCTTCGCCCTGGAGATACATCGCGATATCGACCTCACCGGTCTGTACTGCGTTGATCGCCTGATTGGAGTCGGAGATGATGCGGAATTCAATTCCATCGACGTTCGGCTCGGTCCCCCAGTAATTGCCATTCTTCTTTAAAACAACCTTTTCATCGGTTACCATCTCTTCGAGGGTGAATGGACCGGTACCAACGATATGGGAACCAAACTCATCTCCCCAGCCTTCGACTTCCTCTTTCGGAAGAATGACGTTTCCGATCTCAGCTAACTGGTTGATGAACGGTCCTGCAACGGACTTCATATGGATCACGACCTGAGTCGGACTTGTCACTTCGCAGTAATCGAAGAAGTCACGGCAGATACGGTCTGTGGTACTTTCATTTTTGCTTCGTTCGAGAGAGTACTTGACGTCCTCTGCAGTCATCTTTCTTCCGTCCTGGAACTTTCCTTTCTGGAAATAGACATCGTCTCTTAAGTTGATGGTGTAGGTGAGACCATCATCGCTGGCGGTGTAATCCGTCGCAAGACATGGAAGAAGTTCTTTGTAATCCTGATCCCAGATAAATAAAGTCTCCATGACGTTGTACATGATGTGGTTTTCATACATCGTGGAGTAGGATTTCGGATCGAGAGTCAGCGGGGAAGATGGCATGGACACTACCAGTGTTCCGCCCTTTACGGCTTCTCCGTCGGAAGAACCGACTGCGATACCGGAAGCAAGTGTCTGATCTGTGGATTTGGCATCCGGAGACACTGCGTTGGATGAGGCAGCAGCCGTCTCAGCGGTGGAACCGGCTGTTGTCTGGGAGGTCGTCTGGGAACCGCCGCATCCTGCCAGGGAAGATGTTGCCATAACGGCTGCGGCTGCAAGTGCGATCAATCGTCTTTTCTTCATAAGAATCTCTCCTCTCTCTTTTTTTACGAACGATCCGCCGGATCCTGGTACCGGTGAAATAAAACCGGCAGTCGCTTTGGAAGATCCGGGTAAAAAAGAAAGGCGCACTTCTGACAGAAGTTATCGCCTTTGATAAATGGGGGGATCGTTAATAAAATTATGTGCCTAAGAATAAAACCAGAACTTAAAAAAGTCAAGTATTTTTTACTTTTACTTTACTTAATTCGGCGAAATGTTCAAAAAATAATAATTTTGTAACTTATGTATGTACATAATTGGAAAAGTCAGAATATTTTTTAGCATATAGTGCGATATGGTTACTTTTTTCGGGGAGGAATTTTCTGAACTGAAAACTCCGTATGACACATATATTCCTACCAACGAAATGGGGAATAATATTATAAAGACAGTGACTGAAAATGTCCAATTAAAAATAATAGGGACTGGATATAAGAAATTCTAATGTAAATATTCTGAAAATGAAATTGACAGATGCAGAGAAGTGTGCTAATCTTGGAACCATAAAAATTAAAAACAAAAAGTCGATGAGCAAAGAGAGTACATTCGGAATGAAATCACAGAGAGCTGTCGGTGGTGGAAGACAGTATGGAATTCCCTATGGAATGGGTTTGTGAGACGCCAGGTGAAAGAGATCCGAGTAGCTGCGGCCGTGATTCCTGCGTTAAAGGATAAGAGTATCGAAAGAGATTTCCGTACTCTGAAACGAGACAGATTGGTGGCAGATATTCCGATGTGGGATAGCTGCTTTTTTGTTCTAAAGGATCGGATCGTCAAGGCAGGTGCAGATTAAGAATCGCTGCGGGCAATGACAGCCGGCTTTCAGAATGATCCAGGATCTGTAAAATCGGGTGGCACCACGAAAAATTTCGTCCCGGCATAGTGAGAACTATGTCCGGGATTTTTTGTTTCAAAAAGCCCCAACTTACTTATCCCTGCAGGAAGCAGTCGACAAAAACGAGGAGGAAATGATTATGAGAAAAATGACAGCGATCATGAACCTTGCTGCAGCCGCAGCTCTTGCAGGGATCCTGCTTACCGGGTGTTCCACAGAGGCGGACGAGACAACGGCGGCAACGACAGCAGCTGAAGCAGAAACAACGACAGCTGCAGTCGGAGAATCTGCAGAAACGACAGAGGGCGGTACCCTTTCCGGAAAGAAGATCTCCGTCATGACCCCGTACCTCACCTCCGTCACGACAAATCAGATGGCGGGATACATTAAGGAAGATCTGGAAGCGGAAGGCGCAGAAGTCTTTGTGATCGACACGGCGAACGACTTTGCAGAGCTTGCGAGCCGCATCGAGGATGTTGTTTCTTCCGGAACAGACGGGATCGTTCTTGTGAGCGCTGATCCGAACCAGGTTGCAAACCAGCTTCAGGACGCTTTTGACGCGGACATCCCGGTATTCGGATGCGACAGTGGATTTATCGATGGAATGCAGATCAATGCGACAAGTGACAATTACCAGATGGGCGAGCTTATTGTGAGATATTTATTTGACGATCTGATGGGCGGAAAGGGAACCGTGATCGCCCTGACCCACAGACCGCATCCGGGTGTTGTAAAGCGCTGTGAGGCATTTGATGACATTATCAAAGAGTATCCGGACATCAAGCTCATCACAGAGCAGCATGTACCGGCGGAACAGCCGATCAATGATGCACAGGACATCGTCGCAAACCTTTTAACCGCGAATCCGGAGAAAGATTCCATCACAGCCGTATTCGCGGCATGGGATGAACCGGCGATCGGTGCAACAAAGGCACTCCAGGAGGCAGGACGTGACGAAGTCATTGTCACAGGCGTTGACGGAAATGAGCAGGCGATCGAGATGATCAAGGACGGCACAAACTTAAAGGCGACCGTAAAACAGAACTTTGAAGGCATGGCTGATATCGTTTGTGAGCAGATGGATCAGTATTTTAACGGTGAGGAGATCGAAAAAGGCGAGATGTACGCGCCGGCGGAGCTGATTACACAGGAGAATGCACAGTAGGCCCGGGCGAATACACATGAGACTTACGCGTGAAAAGCAAGTGATCCCGGTCAGTAAAAGCAAAGAGGGAAAGGCAGTTGCTGAAAGCTTTTGCAGGTACTCAGAAAAATATGATCAAGGCAGGTGATACAGGATGTTGCTGGATGTAAGAAATACAGACAAGAAATTTAACGGCGTATATGCGCTGAAAGATCTCAACTTTTCTCTGGGTGCTGGGGAGATCCACGGACTTGTCGGTGAGAACGGTGCCGGAAAGTCCACGTTTATCAAGATCCTCGGCGGAGTCTACAAAAGAGACGGCGGCAGCATCCTGTGGGACGGAAAGGAACTTCCGGAGGAGATCCGGCCGGAGGAGAGCAGGAATCTCGGGATCAATATCATCTTCCAGGATAATGTCCTGATCCCGGCATTCACGGGAGCGGACAATATCTGGCTCGGAAGACCATATCCGGTAAAAGGCGGGCTGATCCGGTGGAAGGAAATGGAGCGGGAAGCGGAGGAAAAAGCCGCGGAACTCGGGATCCGGCTGGATCTGAAGAAACCGGTCTCTGCGATGACTCCGGCACAGAAAAAATGCGTGGAGATCGTCCGGGCGATGATGAGCGACTGTAAGCTCCTGATCCTGGATGAGCCGACGGCGTCGCTTTCCGATAAGGAGACGAAACTTCTGTTTTCCATTGTGAGAAACTTAAAGGCGAAAGGAACCTCGGCCCTTTACGTGACGCACCGGCTGGAGGAGATCATGGAGCTGACTGACCGGGTGACAGTCCTGAGGAACGGGATGCTGGTATCCACGGTGAAGACGGAGGAGACGAGCCGGAAAGAACTGGTGCGGCTGATGAGCGGAAATGAGGCCGCGGACGGTGTTGACGGGGCCGCAGATTGTGAGGACACAGAAAAAGAGGATCCGGCAGAAAAGAACGCAGGGCAGTCCGTGAGAGCGGGAGAAGCTTATCGCGGAGAAGGTAGAAATGCAGATGGGTGTGATGCGCAGGACATTGGAAAAACGGAAAAACAAGTTGGAAATGGGGCTGTGACTGCACTGGGAAAAACTGCGTTGGAAGTCCACGGAATCCGCTCCAGGGACGGGATCGTCCGGGGCGTTGACCTGGAAGTAAAAACAGGATGGATCACCGGAATGTTCGGACTCTGTGGAAGCGGACGGACGGAATTCCTGGAATGCATCTGCGGAACGAGGAGACTGGCGGGCGGCACGATCACGGTAAACGGGACGACGACCACACATCCGACTCCATCGGGATC
>OGEG01002130.1_pt1 | contig 10926 bp, 9 predicted proteins | sample 1570621 | NCBI WGS metagenome assembly OGEG01 (sample SAMEA2582130, study PRJEB24529) | metagenome | biome: Human gut stool | place: China | collected 2011 | reverse complement strand
GTTTAGGTTTGCCTTTCTTTGAGAATCAAGCTGTTGAGATAGATTATAACGTTTCTAGTAACGAGTTGCCTCTTACTCGTGCTAACTGTAAGGAATGTAAGTGGGAATTCTATCAAGAACGTCTGCGCTATCCAGCGAATATGGAAATCAATAGTAAGGATAGTTATATGAAAGCTGTTGAGCTATTGGGTGGAGCTGATTTAATTTCTACTCCGCTATGGTGGGCTAAACATTGATTTATATGAAAGCTCAAGGTGAAGGATTATGCTTCCACCTTGGGCTATTTTTGTTAACTTAATAAATTGTCTGATTATGAGAAAGTTATTAATGGTATTGTTTTTATTTGGAACAATTAGTGTTTTTTGCAATGCCCAAATAGATGGTTATTATGTAAAAGACAGTGGTAATCTAGCGCTTTTTGCGGATGGAGAACCTAGAACTAGTACTTCAATTGGTATTGAAGCTGGGAAATCAGTGGAAATTCGTTTTACTCAACCTTCTACTAGAGATTTCTTGTGGCAAAAAATAAGTGGTAGTGACTATATTCAATTTAATCCCGGTGGGTCTGGACGTTTTGCGTTAATTTGGACACAGGGTGCAAGTAAAGGGGACTCGGCTGTTTTTTGTGTCACAGACAAGAATGGTGATGTGCTGACGATTACTATTCATGCTTATTAGACCTTATGTAAAATAGCGATATCTACTTCTTGTCTTTTGACTACTTTGTATTGTAACTGATCGGAATTTATAGAGAATAATATTCTTACGAGAAAAGGGCGTATCGATGTAAATGTCGGTACGCCTTCTTTTTTTGTGGTGATGATTTGTATGGGTAAACTGGAACTTTTATTGGCTTCTGAAGTGAATAACTAACGGCTTGTCGAGTCGTTAGCTTACGGCTACCCCTAGTGAATAACTAACGGCTTGGGAAGTGAATAACTAACGGCTTCCTGCCTCTTTTACGGTTTGGTTATCCTTTGGCGAAAGTTTCTGTAAATCAATTTTTTATGGATGTTAGTGAGGATAACTCTTATTCGTTTTGTCTGTAAGGAGAGAGTAGTTGCGGTATCCTCACCAGTTACCTCTTGTATATGTTAAACTCAAAACATATCTGCCCTTTTTATGTTTATACAGGATAAATGACATTCGTTGACGCAAAAACTAAAACATTGTCTAGAAAAATAAACAAAAAACAGTAGTTATGTTGAAAAGATTTAGACCAGTCAGCTTAATCCTGTTGGTAGGGGCGCTTGGGTTCTCGGGAAACTTATACGCCACGCCTATGTCCGGGATTCCGAGGGTTGACATTTCACAGCAAAACGCAAAGGTGTCGGGAATAGTTGAGGATGCCTTAGGGCCCGTTACCGGGGCGTCCGTAATCGTGAAAGGAACTACCAATGGTACTATGACCGACTTGGACGGGCATTTTACTTTGGATAACGTGAAGAAAGGGGATATCATACAGATATCGTTTATCGGTTATACCTCGCAAGACATCCCATATACCGGCCAGCCCGAGATTACGGTTAAGCTCGTGGAAGATACCCAGAAACTCGATGAGGTGGTGGTGACTGCCTTGGGTATGAAACGGGATAAGAAAGCCTTGGGTTATGCCATGCAGGAGTTGAAAGGGGATGACCTCTTGGCCTCCCGTGAGCCGAACTTGGCGAACTCCCTTTCCGGTAAGGTTTCCGGTTTGCAGATCGTCCGTTCAAGCAATGGCGTAGGAGGGTCTTCTAAGATCGTACTTCGTGGTAACAACTCCTTGACGGGTAGCAACCAGCCCTTGATCGTCGTAGACGGTACCCCGATGGATAACTTCACCGGTGGCGTGGATGATGTATGGGGTAACTCCGGAGCGGATATGGGTAACGGTCTTTCGGATATCAACCCGGAAGATATCGAGTCCATGACGGTATTGAAGGGTGCTTCCGCCGCCGCCCTTTATGGCTCACGTGCCGGTAACGGCGTGATCTTGATCACTACCAAGTCCGGACGTAAGAACGAGGGACTCGGTATTACGATCAACGCCGGTATCACCGCCGAGACGATTTTCCTGAAACCTGATTTACAGAACGACTTCGGACAAGGCTCCGTGGGCGTTTACGATAACCAATCCCGCCTTAGCTGGGGACCGAAAGCCACGGGACAAATGGTAACCGATTGGAGAGGCAACCAAATCCCTCTGCATACTTATGATAATATCGACGCTTTTTTCCGCACCGGAACCTCCTTTAACGAGGGTGTCAGCTTCCAGCAGAACATAAAGGGTACGGCGGTATTCGCCTCCGTAAACCGTTCCGACGATGCTAGCATCACCCCACGCTCAAAACTAAACAAGACGAATATTACCTTGCGTGCCACTACTTTCCTAGATGAGGCGGATAAGTGGAAAGTAGATGCCAAGGTGAATTATATCAATCAAAACGCACATAACCGCCCGATTCAGGGCGTGAATCCCTCGAACGCTTTCAATACGATCTATAACCTGCCTCGTTCCTTGAATATCCGCGAATTTGAGGATGACGTGGATGAGCAAGGCAATATGATTTGGTATGACGCCTCCAAGAATCCGCAGGAGAACCCTTATTGGGTGACCCGTTATCGCCAGAACGAGGATACCCGTAACCGTTTGTTAGGAAATATCTCCTTGAAATATGCCCCGACCGATTGGTTCGATATTGAGTTGAGAGGTGGTACGGATTATTATACCACGACGAAGAGCGAGAAAGTATATGCCGGTGGTAATACCAGTCCGAGAGGTCTGTATACCGAGGGATCGGAGACCTTCTATGAGAATAACTTCAGTTTCTTGGCTACGGCCCGGAAGGATAATTTGATCGATCGGCTGGGAGGCTTCGTTACTTTCGGTGGTAACTTGATGCTCCAGCAGCGTAATAAGATGAACGCTTCTGCCGGAGAGTTGTTGGTGCCGAACTTGTTCTCGCTGAATAATGGCGTGAATAAGCCAACAGTCACTTCCGAGTTGATCCGCCGTCGTATGAATTCCTTGTACGGGTCGTTGCAGTTGAACTGGGATGGTTATCTGTTCTTGGATGTTACGGCACGTAACGATTGGTCGTCTACGATGTCGAAAGCCAACCGCTCTTATTTCTATCCATCTGTCAGTTTATCGCTTGTGATCTCAGATATGTTGCCGAAGATTGGCGGAAGCATGCCGGATTGGTTCTCTTTCGCTAAGGTACGTGCCTCCTTCGCTGAGGTAGGTAACGACTTGGATCCGTATCAATTATATAACTTCTACTCTGTAGGCAAGGACCCCAACGGGAATACGACGGCGAAACCGGGTAAGGTACTTTACGACTCGGACGTACGTAGCGAGTTGATTAAATCATGGGAGGCCGGTTTCGATATCCGTTTCTTCAATAACCGATTGGGCTTGGATGCCGCTTGGTATAAGTCCAACGCTACCCGCCAGTTACTGGATTTACCGATGGACCCGTTCTCCGGCTATGCTTCCCGTAAGATTAATGCGGGTAACATTCAGAACGAGGGTTTGGAGATCTCCTTGAACGGTACGATTCTAGACAATCCCGCCGGATTGAGCTGGAGCTCTACGGCGCAGTTCTCCTTGAACCGGAATAAGATCAAAGAATTATACGAGGGCGTGAATCTATATGATATAAAGACGTTCGACGCTATCCAGATCGTAGCTCCGGTAGGTGGTTATTATGGTGAGATCTACGGGCAGACCTTTATGCGTGTGACCGATGAGAATAGTCCTCACTATGGAAAGATCGTCGTAGGTGATGACGGTTTGCCTTTGATCTCTACCGAGAAGTCGAAAGTAGGAAACCAGAGTCCGGATTGGATGATGGGTTGGACCAATAATTTCTCTTATAAAGGTTTTAACCTGAGCTTCTTGATAGACTTCCGTATCGGTGGTAGCATCTATTCGGCGACAGCCTCCAACCTGTATACCCGGGGTAACGCCGCCGGAACAGTGGTGAATGGTGATCGTGCCGAATTCGTGGTACCGAATACCGTGGTTCAACAGGGCAGTGGTTATGCGGAGAATACGGTCGCCGTCACTCCCCAGAACTATTGGGAACGTATTGGGTCTACCGGAAATTATGGTTTACCAGAGGTTTATACCTATAGCGCCACCAATGTCCGTTTGCGTAATATCACCTTTGGCTACGAGTTCAATCGACAGATGTTGAAGAAAACGCCTTTCCAGCGTGTACGTCTATCCGCTACTTGTAACAATGTTTGGATGATCCATTATAACTTGCCGGGTATCGACCCCGAGTCCGTTGCCGCCACGAATACCAACGCTACCGGATTCGAGAATGGAGCCGCGCCGACCAGCCGTTCCTATACGTTTAATGTAACCGTGGGATTCTAATGGAATACATGATAATTTGAATTACGATAAAAATGATGAAGATGAAAACAAGAAATATACTTTTTACCGGACTGGTATCGGTGGCCGCTCTTCTTTCTTCCTGTAATGACTTTCAGGAGATCAATGAGGACCCGAATCTTGTGGGAGAGGATAAGGTGAAGCCCCAATGGTTCCTGAATGCCTCTATCATGGGAGACCAGATGAACCCAGAGATAGCCGAGCGTATCTTTATCTTGTACTGGGACCGTGCTTCCCGTTTCAATAGGGGAAGTGGTTTTACGATCGGTACGGATAACAATGATTATAGTACTACCTACTTGAGTAACGATTACGCCGTGGGTTGGCTGAACCAAGTGACCAAAGCGATCCAGTTAGGAGAGCAGATGGTTGCCAATGGCGAGGCGGATACCTATCCTTATTATAAGAACGTGATCCAGATGTCCCGTATCTGGCGTGCTTACTTGAACTCGGAAGTAGCTGACGGTTTCGGGCCGATCCCTGCGTTGGCCGCTTTCTCCGGTGTACCGGCTGAGTACGATAGTGTAGAGGCTATCTATCAATTTATATTGAAAGAATTACGGGAAGCTGAGTCTGCGTTAGACCCCTCCTTGGATATGTCCGCTATGGCTAACGAGGATGCTTTCTATGCGGGAAATGTTGCGAAATGGAAGAAGTACGCCAACTCCTTGCGTATGCGTTTGGCGATGCGTATCTCGGCTGTCGATCCTGCCTTAGCGAAAGCGGAATTTGAGGATGCCGCCTCTAAGACATTTATTTCCGAGCCAACCGATATCGCTTCCGTGCAGGAGAAAGAGGGTTGGGATGAGCTGACGAGCGTGATGTCTCGTCCTTGGAACGGGCAGGCAATGTCCGTGACGTTTAAGAACTTGGTAGTTGGTTTGGGTGGACAGGAATTTCCGTTGCCGGACTCCTTAAAAAGCCATTTGAAGAATCCATACGATTATCAAGGTTTGTATTTGAACCAGCACTTCCCGCTGACAACGAATGATCCGTGCGCCGGTTTCTATTTCGACGGTATACCTCAATATGTAGATCCCCGTGCCCCGAAGTTGTTTAGTGTAGTAGGCTGGGATGATGGCGTGGTTTATTCCGATTATATCGGTGCGGCCAGCGAGGTGAAGCCGGTTCACTTGAAGAATCCGGCGAATAATACTCAGAATATGTTGACGATCGATCCGAAATATACGTGGGGCACTTGGGTCGCCGGAGAATGGGACGTGAAAGCCGGTCTGGTAAGTGAGCTGACAGGTAAGAATTATAATTATCCCTCTATGTCGAAACAATATCGAATGAGCACCAATAAGCGTGTCTTCTTCGGCCCGTGGGAAAGTTACTTCTTATTGGCGGAGGCTGCGGTGAAAGGCTGGAAAGTTCCGGGAACGGCTAAATCCAATTATGAGTCTGGTGTTACGGCTAGTTTTGAGTATCATGGCTTATTGAGCCAAGTCGGCGATTATCTATCGTCTCAGAAATACAACCGTGTAGGTACTTCCGTCGCTTTCGACCATACGACAGAGGCGAAATCGTATACAATCCGTTATACGGACCCATATACGAAGGAGGTAAAAAGCCGTACGTATGAATATCCTCATAACTCGATCTACCGGAATGGCGCTTATAATAATGACGCTCTGACGAAGATTATCACCCAGAAATATATAGCGCAAGTTCCTTGGTTGCCGGAAGAGGCTTGGAGCGATCATCGTCGTTTAGGTCTTCCTTTCTTCGAGAACCAAGCGGTAGAGAAGGATTACAACCCATTGAATCAAGTTCCTTTGACGGTCGCTACCTCTAAGGAATGCCGTTGGGATTTCTACCCGAAACGTTATCGTTATCCGGCGAATATCCAAACGAATAATCAAGTGGGTTATGCGCAAGCTCTCCAGCTTTTGGGCGGCCCGGACTTGACGACTACTCCACTTTGGTGGAACGCTAAATAGCGAACCTACTTGGTCTGTTTTATATATACTTTTTCGGTGTCACGCATTTACTTGTGTGGCACCGTTTTTTTGAGATTTATTCAATCGTGCTTAGCCATTTCTCCAGTTCGTCAGTCCATTGACGTTTGTATACGAAGTTGTCCCGGAACCCAAAACTATGGCCGCCCTTTGGGTAAATATGCAAGGAGGCGGACACCTTGTTCTTTAGTAAAGCAAGATAATAAAGCACGCTATTCTCCGGGCTAATCGCCTCGTCATCCGAAGCCAACGCTATAAAAGCGGGAGGTGTCAGTGAGTTTACGTGTAATTCCAGAGAGAAAGCTTCCTCTTCCTCATGCGTGGGATTCGCTCCTAATAGCCGTTCCCTCGATTTAAGGTGCGTTAAATGAGGTAGCATACTGATAACCGGATAAAGGAGTATTTGGAAATCCGGACGTGCGTCGTCTACCCCGAATATTGCGGCATGCCCGGCGATATAACCGCCAATGGAGGCACCCATGACACCGACCTTCGTAATCTTCCACTCTTCCGAGTAATTACGGAGGATGCGGAGACCTTGGCGAACATCGTCCAGAGGGACTTCCCTATGTCCGTTCGGCATCCGGTATTTCAATACGGCATAAGTAATACCTTGCGCGTTAAACCATGCGGCCATATCACGCCCCTCATGTCCGATCGAAATCTTGGAAAGTCCGCCACCCGGACACATCAAGATCGCCTTGCCATTCGGCTTCGTCGCCGGATAAACCAATAAGGAAGGATTCGATATATTGGATATGGCATTCGGGGCATCTTCCAATTCTACGCCGGCCAATCCATTACTAGTGGGCGCTCCATCCGGCCAAAGTAGGATAATCCTATTTTTCTGTTGTACTGTTTCCATTTTCTATATTCTGAATTGTGTTTATAGTATAAAACAACGTTGGCCTTTGATTAGTTTAGCATTCAAGATCTTTTCGAATCATCATCGTATATAAAAAAGTCCGGAAAAGACGAGGGAAATCACCCTTCATCCTTTTCGGACTTTTATCCTATTACATTGAAAGGTAAATTATTGCATACCTTCCGTAGTCATTTCCTTATTAATCTTTTTAACCAATCCCTGAAGAACGGCACCCGGGCCTAACTCGATGAAATGAGTGGCACCGTCGGCAATCATGTTTTGTACGCTTTGGGTCCAACGTACCGGGGCGGTTAACTGTGCGATCAAGTTAGCCTTAATTGTTTCCGGGCAAGTCTCGGCTTTCGTGCTTACGTTCTGGTAAACCGGGCAAGAAGGTTTATTGATCGTCGTAGCCTCGATAGCGGCAGCCAACTCCGTACGAGCCGGTTCCATCAATGGAGAATGGAACGCTCCACCTACTTTCAACTTCAAGGCACGCTTAGCGCCTGCGGCCAATAACTTCTCGCAAGCCTGATCGATACCGGGGATAGAACCGGAGATTACCAATTGGCCCGGGCAATTATAGTTAGCGCAAACCACTACCTCGTCCTTGATGCTTGCGCAAATTTCCTCAACCGTCGCGTCCGGCAAGGCTAATACGGCGGCCATTGTAGAGGGAGTTGCCTCGCAAACCTTTTGCATAGCCATGGCACGTTTGGAAACTAATACCAAGCCGTCCTCGAAAGACAATGCTCCGGCAGCTACCAAGGCAGAGAATTCTCCTAATGAGTGACCTGCGGTCATATCCGGTTGGAATTGATCACCTAATGTTTTCGCGAGAATAACAGAGTGTAAGAAGATCGCTGGTTGAGTAACCTTGGTTTGTCTCAGATCCTCGTCTGTTCCGGCAAACATTAAATCCGTGATACGGAAACCAAGGATCTCGTTAGCCTTCTCAAACATCTCTTTAGCAAGAGGATTATTATCGTAGAGGTCTTTGCCCATACCTACGAACTGTGCCCCCTGACCGGGAAATACGTACGCTTTCATCTTTCTAATTTTTTTCTAATTTCAGTTTTTTAAGACGGTGCAAAGGTAATAAATTTGGAATAATGAGGCTACTATTCATTACAAATTGTATCTTTGCCCCCATAGAAACGAGAATATTAATGACTAATATTATAATATCATGAATGAATTACTATTTTTAGGAAACTTAGGTACTGGCGAGATCGTGATCATCGCCATTGTTGTGTTGTTACTTTTCGGTGGAAAGAAAATTCCTGAGCTGATGAAAGGTATCGGTAAGGGTGTGAAGAATTTCAAGGACGGTGTAAAAGGTTTGGAAGACGATATCAAATTAGACGATACGGAAAAGAAGTAAAGGAAGATGCAACAAGAAGAAATGTCATTCTGGGATCACCTAGAAGAACTTCGTTGGACTTTATTTCGTTCTGTTTTAGCGCTCTTTGTTTTTGCTATAGCCGGGTTCTCGGTAATGCCGTGGCTGTTCGATAATGTCGTGATGGCCCCGTGTAGCTCCGATTTCATCGTCTATCGGGAAATGTGTAAGATTAGTTCTCATTTTTCTTTTCTCCCGGACTTTTGTAATGATACGTTCCATGTGAACATTGTCAATATCAAACTGGCTTCCCAGTTCTTCACGCATATGACAAGTTCTTTCTGGCTGGCGTTATTATTGACTTTCCCCTATTTGATGTGGGAGATCTGGAAGTTCGTAAGTCCGGCTCTCTACGAGAATGAGAAGAAAAATGTACGTTGGGTATTCTTGTTCGGAACGATAATGTTCTTTATTGGATGCTCAGTGGGTTATTTCTTGGTGTTCCCGATGACACTACGTTTCTTGGCGACTTACGAGTTGAGTGCCGCCATTACGGAACAGGTATCCCTTGATTCTTACATGGATAACTTCTTGATGTTGATATTCGTGATGGGAATCGTATTTGAGATGCCATTGGTATCTTGGCTATTATCTCAGATAGGGTTGCTAAACCGCTCGTTCTTTCATAAATACAGACGGCATGCTGTTGTCGGCTTGTTAGTTGGTGCGGCGTTCATCACTCCAAGTAGTGATCCGTTTACGTTAAGTATCGTATTCTTACCGCTCTACGGTTTGTATGAGTTGAGTGCGTTCTTCGTGAAAAAAGCCCCAAAGGAAGAAGACGAGGAGAATGAGGATGAGGAAGATAATAATGAGGAATAAATCCCGAAAGTTATAATAATGTAATATAAAAGAGGCGTGATCCATAACGGATTACGCCTCTTTTTGTGTAGGCCTTGCTTATCTGTTTTTCTCTAGGCTCAATATGAACCGTACCAATTCCGGATCATAATGTGAGAAAAACAGGCTTTGGGCTTTGTCTAACTTTGCGATTTCATTCATGTCCTGTTCCGAAAGTTCAAAACTGAATACGTCGAAGTTCTCTGCCATCCGTTCTTTATGCGTGGATTTGGGGATAACGACTATGTTGCGTTGGATGAGGAAGCGCAAGGCGACTTGCGCCACGGATTTATTATATTTCTGTCCGATTCCCGTCAATATCCCGTTCGTGAAAAAGTTATTGCGCCCTTCTGCGAAAGAGGCCCATGACATGATTTGTGTACCATATTCCCGCATGATTTCCTCTGCTTTCACTTGCTGATTGAAGACGTGTGTTTCCACTTGATTCACTGCGGGTTTTATTTTTACATGTTCCGCTAGGTCGATAAAACGGTCCGGGTAAAAGTTACTTACGCCGATGGCCCGGGCTTTCCCTGCACGGTAAGCCTCTTCCATGGCACGGTATGTTCCATAATAGTCGCCAAAAGGCTGGTGAATGAGCAGAAGATCAACATATTCGGTCTGTAATTTGCGCAGAGACTCATCGATGGAGGCTTTCGCCTTTTCCTCTCCGGCGTTGGTCACCCATATTTTTGTGGTGATGAACAATTCATCGCGAGGTACGCCACATTTACTTATGGCTTTGCCTACACCTTCCTCGTTATAGTACGCTTGTGCCGTGTCGATGGAGCGATAGCCTACGTTGATAGCATCCAATACGCAACGTTCACATTCCTCGGGGGCTATTTGATATACACCATAACCCAAGATCGGCATTTCTACGCCGTTGTTCAATTTTACTGTTTTCATAATTTATCTCTTTTAATCTTTTGTTTTTTTCCAATTCAAGCCGAAACTGGTCTGCTCAGTCTCTATGTGTCCACGATGGCCATGAACCGCATAAGCGTCAAGGGCGGTCTCCAATGCCTCAAACTCATCATCCGTTAACTTCACGTTTGTCGCGCCAAGGTTCTCAAGGATGCGTCCCTGATTCTTCGAGCCGGGAATAGGTACTACATTAGGGTACTTGTGAAGCATCCAAGCTAACGATATTTGGGCGTTAGTAGCGTTCTTTTTTGTCGCGTATCTGGCTAAAACATCCAATATGGGCTGATTGGCGATTATATTCTCCTTTTTTAACTGTGGAACCCATTTTCGTACATCGTCTGCTGTCTCAAATTGTGTATCCGCATTGATCTTACCCGAAAGGAAACCACTTGCGATCGGGGAGAACGGGACTACACCGATATGATGTTCTAGGCAATACGGAAAGATGCCTTTTTCGCAGTCACGCTCCAGCATGGAGTAAAGGTTCTGCACTGCGGTGACGGGCGTTATCTCATGTGCTCTTGCCAATGCGTCTACACCAACT
>OGEG01002128.1_pt1 | contig 10930 bp, 10 predicted proteins | sample 1570621 | NCBI WGS metagenome assembly OGEG01 (sample SAMEA2582130, study PRJEB24529) | metagenome | biome: Human gut stool | place: China | collected 2011 | reverse complement strand
ATATTTAGGTTACCAATTTCATCTAAAAACAATGTCCCATGACTGGCACGAGCAAACATGCCCCCTTTGTTTTCTATTGCACCTGTAAAAGCTCCCTTTACATATCCGAACAATTCCGATGCTGCAAGTTCTTTCGGTAATGTTCCACAATCTACAGCAATGAACGGTGCATCCGAACGTCTGCTAAGTGCATGAATATGTGAGGCTACCCATTCTTTTCCAGTACCGGATGCTCCTCGTATTAATACGGTCATATCTGCTGGAGCTACTAATCGAATATAATATTGCAGTTTTAAAAATAAAGGACTTTGCCCCATATAAAATTCCTGCTTCATTTTAGTATTTCTTTTTTTGCGTCCTAACACATCATTGATAATACTAAGTATTTTTTCTGTTTGAATTGGCTTTTGAAAATAATTTTCGGCTCCTTTCTTTATAGCATCCACTATCTCTTGTATATCAATATGCTCTGCCATAATAAAGAATGGAATATAATACCCTTCTATTTTCATCCATTCCAACAGTTGTATGCCGTGGCTTTTTTCAATTTTAGAATTTGAGAATACCATATGTACTTCATTCTTGCATAAAAAAGATTTTGCTGCATCCATTGATAATACATAATAAGCACCTATATTATTATTCTTTAACCAACTCACAACAGTATGAGCATATGCTCGGTTATCTTCAACCACTAATACGACTCCCATCTCTGTCTTTTCTATTTAATATATGGTTTTACTTATAAAATCCATTATTTATATAGAAATAATATGCTCTTTCCCTTTATCTGTCATATATCCCATAAGCATGGATTTAATAACGAAATTAGAAAGACCAGGAGTCTTTTCTTTTTGAGGGTAAATAACACCATTTTTAATATTTTCCAACCGAATACTCAAAAATGCAGAGAATAGAAACGTATCGCAATCCTTTACACATAATCCCAAATGAATACATTCCAATAATATCTCATTGAATTTAATTCTAAGTATTGAAATATAATGATCTAACTTTTTATTGCATGAAGGGAATCTCTTTAAATCTTTGAAGAAAGATGGATGAAAAGAACTTAAATAGCGAATGGAGTGTAAATACAGTACCGCCTATAATTCCTATCGTTTCGCCCTTCTCGGCTGTAAAGATTTTAATGGAGAATTCATTTTATACTCCAATCTATCCACTGTTTCCAGTTCCTTTTTCATTTCATATTCTATACATGCAACAATAAATTCCTCTTTACTTGGAAATTGTTCGTATAATGTACGTTTGGACATGTGTAAAAACTCTGCGACATCATCCATACGGGTTGCTCTGATTCCTTGATGGCGGAATAATGACACCGCAGCATCAAATATATACTCCTTATTCATATACTTATATTTTATTTAAATTTCATTTCTATTTTACTATACTTTCTTTTAACAGAATGGAGGGTTGTATGCCAAAATACGCCTTAAAACTACGGGAGAAATGTGAGAAACTTTCAAATCCTAAATCCAATAGAAATTCTGACGGCTTGATTTTCTTTTCTTTAATGAGTACATAAGCTTCTTCCAGTCGCTTTGTCAACAACCATTTTCCGGGTGTCGTACCAAACACTTTTAAGAAGTCTCTGCGGAATGTAGATAAGCTACGTCCGGAAGCCTGCGCCAGTTGTTCCAATGGCAGGTTATCCTGATAGTGACACTCCATGAAATCTTTCAGATTAATTCTCTGTAGGCTGTTCATACGAGAAAACCAATTATGTAATCCTGGACGGAGATAGGTCAGGACATTTATGCACTCCTGTATCTTGAGATAAGTCAATGGTTGGTTAGCCCGGAAATTATTATCAACACCGGCTTTAATGCCTGATATCAGCCCCTGAAGGAGTACATGATTGGCTACTGTCATTACATTTATATCTTCATTTTCCACTTCTTTTTCTGCATCTGTCATAGCCGGAGACGCGGCACGTAACAGATATTCTGTTACAGCCTCTTCCGATATGCGGATATGTACTACTTGCATGGAACTCTCCGTGTGAAATGAAATATGTTCGTTACGTGCCAATATCCAGCCGAATCCTTTGCTCAGCGAGTGATTAATCCCCGACACACACATTGTTCCTTCTCCCGAATAGACATATGAGAATAAGAAATCATCAAATTGGAATTTCATAGGCTGCCCTTTGGTGAAACTCATTTTATACATAATGGGATAGTCTGGAATCATTTTATTTTTCATTTGTGAATCTCCTTTATTGTTTGGTTACCTTTAAAGTGATATGCGAGGTTGCAATATGATTGCAAAACCATGTACCGATACAACAAGCAACGATGATAATGCCGGTTGTATAGAGCATATTTCCCAATCCGGTTAATGGAGAAAGCACTCCACCGAACAGGAACATCAAAAATCCAAGTAATGCAGATGCATTTCCAGAGTTCTTTCTCTCCAAATCAAGAGCAAGTGTTGTAGAACTTGGCAATATTATTCCCAAGAAGAGCATAAAAACAAACAGTGATAATTCCACCGGCCACACGGAAGTGGAGAAAAATAAAGCTGCGGCTACAAACAAACTCATTATCCCGAATCCAATAGAACCTACACGTAATGCACCGGTTGCGGCATGAAATAATGAAACCATCAGACTGCCCAGCATTATGGCTATCGCATTGGCGCCGAAACACAGGCTGTACGCCAGCGGGGACATGTTAAAATGCTCCTGAAAAATAAAGGGAGAAGCAGCAATATATGTAAACATCACTCCCATAGCGAACGCTTGCACCAATACATAGCGCATAAACTGGGCATTTTGAAACACAGGTATATAGTTCCGAAATGTGGCAAACACACCGCAATGTTGTTGCTGCTCGTTATTCAAGGACTCTTTAAAAAAGGCCAATGCCATAATCAATAATATGCCTATCAATACCAATATCCAAAAAATACCTTTCCAGTCAGTCACTTCCAATAAAACACCCCCCAATACGGGGGCACAAACCGGGGCAATGCCTTGCACGGAGCTAAGCATGGAAAAAAAGCGGGTAAGCTCTCTCCCTTCGTAGAGATCCGTGGCGATGGATTTGGAAATAACCACTCCACCGGCTCCAGACAATCCTTGTAACAATCGGAAGAAGATAAATACATATATATCCGAAGCGTATAAACAACCTATTGTGGATATACAAAACAGGACAAGGGAGGCCATTAATGGTTTTTTACGTCCGTACTTGTCACTCAATGGCCCGATAACCAACTGCCCGACGGCCAGTCCAACCATACTAAAAGTCAGGCTAAGCTGTACGAGCGATGCCGTGGTATCAAAATATCCGGCCAGCACCGGAAGGGCAGGCAGGTAAAAGTCGGTCACAAACGGACCGAAAGCTGAAACAATCCCGATAACAACCAGGATATACAGTTTTGAGTTTAAGGTTTCTTTCATCATAACTTATTTATACTTTTATTTTCTGCTGCAAAGTTCATAACATTCTGTCACATCCTTTTGTCCATTTCCATGTCTGGATTGTCCGGATAGTAACCAAATATTGATTAGAGAAATCTATTTTAGTCTGACTTTCTCCTGCAAACGGCTTTGAATCTGAGAGACAAATTTGTTATTGTCCATTTCGTGATATTTGCAAGCAGATAAACAATAATCCGTAAAATCCTTTTATATTTGTATGAACTTACTTATATTATACTCGATGCCAATTAATAAAGATATGACAAACAAGTTTGGAATATGTCCTTCCACCGGACATTTATCCGTATTATTTCCGGAAAAGGAAGCGGAACGTACTCCCTCAAATAAGATTTTTCTCGCTATAGTCTTACAAGGTGGAGCCATGATTGAAATTGACGGAAAGAACCATTTGATACATACCGGGACATTGATATATCTGTATCCAAACCATCTGGTCAGACAAATATCCCATACAGAAGATTTGCTACTTGAATATCTTTGGTTCGAGTTTGAATTCCTCTCGGATTTTCCTTTATTACTAAAGGCGGATATTTCAGAATATGTAGGAAAAAACCCTTGCTTACAGCTAAAAGATAAAGAGAGGCAACTGGTGAAGAAATACTATGGCCTGATAACTGAACGTTATCAGGAAAGCAATGAGTACATTGCCATTACCAAAGGATTGCTGTTTTCCTTTATTCTTGAAATCAGCAGGCTATATTCCGGTAAAAATGTGTCGGTATCGAATACACGACAAGACGAATTGACAGATCATTTCTTTTTTCTACTCCATCAGCATTACAGGGAAGAACGGTCTGTTTCATTTTACGCCGATAAATTATATATATCGGACAAGTATCTGATGCGTGTACTGAAGAAATCCACCGGACAGACTTTTCATTTTTGGGTAATTGAGTTCATTATGCGTGAAGCCAAGCTGTTATTACGTTCAACGACCATCAGTATTACCGAAATATCGGAAAAACTGAATTACCCGAACCCTTCATTCTTCTCCCGCGTATTCCACCAGTATGTGGGAATGACTCCAAAAGAGTTCAGGAATCAGTGACCCTGAAATATTCTATCGTCATAGACTTCTAAAGGCAAATGGCTTTGACATTTACAGACAAGAACTAATTGTCCGAAATGATGACTTTTGCTACCGTAAACAATTAAATATTTGATAATATATGGTAGCAAAATGTTTTAAAAGAATCTTGCTCCTTCTTTTTATAACAGGAGCGATACAGACCAATGCCCAGGAGAAAAAGAAAAGTGAATTGCAACAATGGAAAGATTCCGTTGAGAATGCACGTTTAATAGCCAGACAGGAACGGCACCTGATGGATTCAGTTGTCCATATAAAGGCTGAAAATGCTTTGCAGAAGAAAGAGTTTGTACTGGAAAGTGACGAACTGACACTAAAGCATGGTGAACATGGATATGTAAATTCTACCACCAACTTCATTGCCTTGCATGATGGAAAAGCGACCGTACAAATCTCACCGTTCCAGTCAGGCGGTGGTCCTAACGGGGTGGGTGGTATCACAGTGGAAGGCACTCCGACCGGATTGAAAATAGAAACAGACAAGAAAGGTATCACCCGCCTTTCCATGAATGTCACCGGAAATGGTATATCGGCACAAGTTACAGTGACACTCAGTCCTTCGGACAACCGTGCCACAGCAACGATTATCCCTAATTTCAATTCTCTCAATGTTACATTGGACGGGCAACTGGTTCCGTTCAAGGAAAGTTCCGTATTTAAAGGAACAACTTTCTGATCATTAACCAAGAAAAGTATGACAGCTAAATTGTACATAGGAGTATTCATGCTCCTGGCAGGAACCCTATACTCCTGCCAAAAAGATGAAGAAGTGAATAAACTGGATGCTGACTATCGCGTAATGACTGATTATGATCCGGAAACGGATTTCAGCCAGTTTCAGTCATATTACCTGGCAGACAGTGTTCTGTTCATCGGAAAAGATGAGAAACCGCAGTATCTCGACAGTCTGCAAGCCGGACCAATCCTAAACGCCTGTCACCATAACATGCAAGAACGGGGTTACAGTCGTGCGGCAAGTAAGGAGAACGCCGACTTGGGATTACAAATGACATATATTGCCAGTACCTACCATTTTGTGGGATACACCGCTTCACCTTATTGGTGGTGGGGATTTTCCGGTTATTGGAGTCCTTTTTATTGGGGTAATTGGGGATACTGGTATTATCCGTATCCGGTCAGCTTCAGTGTCAGCACAGGTGCACTGCTGACGGATATGTTGAATCTGAAGACCGAGCAAGGCGCAGACAAGCGCTTGCCTATTGTATGGCAAAGTTATCAGACCGGTCTGTTACATAACTCCGATGTCCTCAATATAACATTGGCGGCACGTGGAATAGAACAGTCTTTTAAACAATCGGAATATATTACTAACCATTCAAATTAAGGAGATAATATCATGGATGCTAAAAGAATAAGAAAAAACACAACTGGATTATTGATGTCATTGGTACTGGCCTTCTGCCTGATGCCACATGTTGCCAAATCCCAAATAAATCCGAGAGCTTACTATCAAATCGGCGGGGAGGTTGACTTTCCTGTCAATTCCGGATTCACCGACAAAATGAATGACCTGGGACTTTACCTGGATGCCGGTTATTACCTGACCCCAAACATTTCGTTGGGAGGTTTCATTAACCTGAATACACGAAGCGAGTATGTCCCCCGGCAGACATTTACCGAAGGTACTACTTCCGTAAATACTGATCAGGTACGTTCTTCCATCCAAATTCCATTCGGAGTATCACTGCGCTATCGCTTTGCATGGAGATCACGCTGGCAACCATATATCGGTGCCAAATTAGGTGTAAATTACCTTGATTCCGAATCTGTTCAACAGTTGTATTTCTATAATGACAAGTCGTGGGGTATCTATGCCTCTCCGGAAGTAGGTGTCAATGTGTTTCCATTCAGACACAAATATGTGGGAATCAATCTTGCAGCTTATTACAGTTATGCGGATAATCGGGGCAAGATATTCTATCATGATATGGATGGTATGAACAACTGGGGTATCCGTGTGGGATTTACATTCTGAATATATGGACCGTTCACTTATACATAGACTCATTTTTGCCGCCTACATATCAGCAGTGCTGGCATTATGTTTTGCCGATTCAAATCTGGATACTGTTACCGGAAGTTACATTAATTATATCAATACTTCCGTAACAGTTTGTTCGGGATTTGGAAATGACAAAATCGTGCATCTGCTGATGTTTTTTCCATTTCCCATATTGGCAATACGCGCATTTGGGAGAAATAAGAAAAGCCTGCCGCAGTATATGGTATCTATTTTGGTCACATTACTTGCGGGCATACTGACCGGAGGAGTGATAGAACTGCTACAAGGAGTTTCTGGCTACAGAAGTTGTGGCATAAAAGACTTTTGTGCCGATTGTTTAGGTACATTACTCGGTGCAGCATTGACTTTGCAATTATTTGTTCTCAACAAGATCAAAAGACAAACAGTTTTGTTTTGACTGGCTTCCTTCATCGGATAAAGGAAGGATATTCCAAATCTTTTAACTCAGACGGCATCTTCCGAATCCTACCGGGTGGAAGATGCCATTTATTTTGCAGGAAAATTACCAAAAAGTCCTTTCAAGATATAGTATAAGGCAGGTAATACATTTCTCAGTAAGTACATTTTCAATAGGTTTCATAAAAATATGGCTACTACACACAAGATATACTGTTTGTTTAATTCATTGTATAGCGTTCAGATATGTTTATATATCTTTAGTCCAACCAAGTTTACCTTCAGTTCATTTGTTGTTGCCTATTTCTCATTAATCCTTCAGTATCTCTATAAGTATTCTTAAAACGGACAATAAAAAGTTCCCGATTGTATATTATAGATACAACCGGGAGTGAGGAGAATTTATGAAACGGGGTTAGATAATAAAGAGTACGAAGGCAAGAATATTACCCCTTGTTTTCTCCTATATGTATATCCGCCACTTCCTCTGGCAGCAATTCGCCAATAAAAGCAAATGTGCTTCCTTCATATTCCGCAACGGCTTTATTGTTTTTCTTGTTCAGTTTTATTTTGAAATCTTTAGGAGTACCATCCAGCAGTGTTGACAACATGCATGTTACATTACCACGTTTGTCAGTTTCTACATTGCAGGAGAGAATATCCATCTTCATTGTTATGCCCGATATGGGGGTACTGTCACCTTTTTCAGCAGGAGGAGCTATTTGCAGCAATCCTTTATTCCCTTTTACGGCAAGGAAATTTGCTGACGAATCAAGTTCAGCTGTTGCTCTTGTTTTAACCGAAGCCATATCATGAGCCTGAAGTACAAAGTCACACCGGTTCAATGCTTCGACTGCACCCTGATGAGCAATCTCTTTACTTACAAGTTTCTTTACCTCGGTCGTATCTGTCTTTACTTTGACCGTATCATTTTCCACTGTTTGAGCCTGTGCCATGAACATTGTGCCAGACAATGCGATAATGGCTAAAATCAAATTCTTTTTCATATTCTTTTTCTTTTAAATTGAACACTGCAAAGATGAAGGATTTGAAGCGGAATTATTTGTCCTGTAAGTTCAATCTTATTTGATTTATAAGTTCATGTTTCTATTTTCCGGCTGACTTTCTCAGGCAAACCTACTTGAACTTATCAGACCAATCCTTCCCAAGTTTTTAGTCCACTTTTGCACCAACGTTTTTGAGAGCTTAAATGAGAAGGCGATTACATTATTAATAATAGAACATTTATGAATAAGAAACTTTCAATTTTAACAGTATGTACTTTCGGAGTATTTGGTAGTATGTCTGCACAGCATCAACCCCAACTGGGGAAATCTCCTATAAATGAAATTATTTCCGCCATGACCATTGACGAAAAGGTTGCTCTGTTGGTTGGCTTCGGCGATGAAGATACACCCGACAGTATTCCTTCCGCTACCATAGGCTTTACCAAAAGGATCGTACCGGGAGCGGCAGGAATCACCCATGCCATCCCCCGTTTAGGCATCCCGTCCGTCGTGTTGGCTGACGGGCCGGCTGGACTTCGGATTGACCCGAAACGACCGGGGACAGACAGTACTTTCTACTGCACGCATTTCCCCGTAGCCACGTCGCTCGCTTCCACATGGAATGCACCATTGGTAAAGTCAGTAGGAAATGCCATAGGTAACGAAACCCTCGAATATGGTGTGGACATTCTGCTGGCTCCTGCCACCAATATCATGCGCAACCCGCTCTGCGGACGTAACTTCGAATATTATTCTGAGGACCCGATACTTGCTGGAAAACTCACCTCTGCCATGATTCAGGGGATTCAGCAAAATGGTGTGGGCACTTCAATCAAACACTTTGCCCTGAATAATCAAGAGACAAACAGAACGGGGAACAATGTTCTTGTCTCCCCCTATGTCATGCACGAACTTTACTTGAAACCTTTCGAGATAGCCATACGTGAATCCACTCCGTGGACAGTAATGAGTTCCTATAATAAGGTGAACGGTGAATATGCCTCAGAAAACAGTCTATTGCTCGATTCTATTCTTCGCCGGCAATGGGGATACAAAGGTCTGGTCATGACTGACTGGTTTGGCGGACAGGATGCCGTAAAACAGACGATTGCAGGAAATGACTTGCTGATGCCTGGTTTGAAAAAACAGTATAAAGTTCTTAAAGATGCAGTTGATAACGGAAAACTCTCTACCCATATTCTTGACAGGAGCGTACAACGAATACTGGAACTGATTATCAAAACACCCCGTTTTCAACAATATGACTATACGAATACAGTTGATTTGGTGGCAAATGCCCGTACCAGCCGTATGGCAGCCGCAGAGGGGATGGTGTTGTTGAAAAATGACAACCTGACACTCCCTTTGGATAAATCCCAAACAAGCCGTATAGCCTTGTTCGGTATCTCTTCTTATGATTTCATACCCGGTGGTACAGGCAGCGGAGATGTTAACCGTGCCTACACAATTTCTCTGGCAGAAGGTTTGAAACAGGCTGGATTCCAGTGGAATGAAAAACTGGCTGAACAATATGATACATATATCAAGAAAGAAACCGATGCGCTTCCTGAAAGGCAATTTGACGATCCGGTGCAGCGTATTGCGGAAATGGAACTTTCCGATACGCTTATTCAGGCACAAGCCTCTTGCCAGGATATGGCGGTTATAACTATCGGACGTATTTCCGGAGAATTTCATGACCGTAACATCACTGATGATTTTTTACTCTCGCAGACAGAACAGAAACTGATTGAAAATGTATGTACCGCTTTTCATCAGAAAGGGAAAAAAGTAATAGTAATTCTTAATACTTGCGGCGTATTAGAGACATTCTCATGGAAGGAACAGCCGGATGCCATACTTGTAGCCTGGCTTGCCGGGCAAGAAGGCGGGAATGCCGTAACCGACATACTGACCGGAACTGTTACCCCATCAGGAAAATTACCCATGACATGGCCCGTCAATTATGAGGATGTTCCGTCTGCTTCCAATTTTCCGCTTGCAGGGCACAAGGAAAGCATAGACAGTACCCGTTATGAAGAGGGATTGTTTGTTGGTTACCGCTACTATGACACTTTTGGCAAACCTGTGTCTTACCCATTTGGATACGGTTTGTCTTACACGACATTTGACTATGGCAATTTAAGCATTGAAAAGAAAGAGGACGTTGTTGAAATATCCTGCCGAATAATCAACTCCGGAAACAGAGCCGGTAAAGAGGTGGTTCAGGTGTACGTGTCTTTTCCTGATAAAAACGAGAACTACCCGACAAAAGAACTGAAAGGATTTGCCAAAACACAAATATTGCAGCCGGGAGAAACAGAGACTGTGACCGTCCATATTCCGCTGTCTTATTTAAAACGATATGATGAAACAGCCAACTGTTGGAAACTTCCACAAGGTATATTCCGATTCTTTGTCAATAGTTCTGTTAAGGACTGCCGGCTGACAGGAAAATATAATCTTTAATTGCTCAATTAACTAACATTATCAGATAATGAAAATAAAATCAACATTCAGATTTACAGCAATGATATTTCCGGCTATGAGTATTCTATTGCTGAGTGCATGTGGTGGGAAACATGAAATAACCAGCTCTTCCACCCAATACGAAACAATGACAATTGGTCGTACCTCACAAAGACTTGACAGCCGTTATTCGGCCACGCTACGTGGAAAGCAGGATGTGGAGATCCGCCCGCAGGGATCAGGTACCATTACCGAACTTTGTGTGGAAGAAGGTGCTACGGTGCATCAGGGACAAACTATTTGTATCATAGACCAGGTACCCTATCAGGCTGCTCTGGAAACTGCTGAAGCGAATGTGAAAGTAGCCGAGGCAAATGTGGCAACCGCCCGTATGACTTCGGAGAGCAAAACGAACCTGTTTCATAAGAATATCATCTCTTATCTGGAGAAACAAA
>OGEG01002127.1_pt1 | contig 10933 bp, 10 predicted proteins | sample 1570621 | NCBI WGS metagenome assembly OGEG01 (sample SAMEA2582130, study PRJEB24529) | metagenome | biome: Human gut stool | place: China | collected 2011 | reverse complement strand
TAAGAGGAGTCATGTATTATGGAAAGATGGATGAATTTTATTGATGATATAAAATTGGCTCAATATTAATTACTTGCTAGTCATAAAGGCAGGGCTTTGATTTATGGTGTTAGAGCGAGTTACATTCATAAAGGTGATACTTTGATTTATTGTGATCTTGCTCGTTGGAAAATTCAATTGAGATATCGAAAATGTACGCCTAATTTTAAACAAGATAATGATGATGAAGATGTTTTAAAGAAGATAAAGAGAGGTTTCTTTATTGAAAGTCCTAAAATGAATTTGAACCTTATACAGTACATTATGCAGAAACATTTATTGTTCCTGCAAATGTTAAAGAATATACAATTAGACCTTTAAATGATGAAACAATAAAAGTTATTAAAGCATATGTTAGAAATTAAGCGGGCAAAAGTCCGCTTTTATATTGCTTTTATTATCGAATATCGATATAATGGGATTGAAATATTTATCGATATTCGATAAAAGAGGTGAGAAAATGGCGAGAAAAGAATTTGAAACATTAACTCCACAAATGTTTTATATTTTACTTTCATTATATGAGCCCATATGTGGTTTAGAAATTATGGAAAAAGTAAAGGCATTTTGTAAAAGGAAAAATATTGAGATATCCGTCAAACGCTACCTGATTGATGCACTTGGTGCGATGGCACAGGGATTATTTGCATCGCTTTTGATCGGAACGATCATCAGTACACTTGGAACGCAGCTTAATATTCCGATTCTTGTGACAGTCGGGACTTACGCGAAAGCGGCAGTCGGACCGGCAATGGCGATCGCAATCGGATATGCACTGCAGGCAGCGCCTTTAGTACTGTTTTCACTTGCGGCAGTCGGTGCGGCGGCAAATGAACTTGGCGGGGCAGGTGGGCCGCTTGCGGTACTTGTGGTTGCAATTTTTGCAGCAGAATTCGGAAAAGCAGTTTCCAAAGAGACAAAAATCGATATTATTGTCACTCCGTTTGTGACCATTTTTGTCGGGGTCGCGCTTTCTATCTGGTGGGCTCCGGCGATCGGTGCGGCAGCGAGTGCAGTTGGCAATGCGATCATGTGGGCAACGGAACTGCAGCCGTTTTTCATGGGAATCATTGTATCAGTGATCGTAGGAATTGCACTGACACTGCCGATCAGCAGTGCTGCGATCTGTGCCGCACTTGGACTTACCGGTCTTGCAGGAGGGGCAGCACTTGCAGGATGCTGTGCACAGATGGTTGGATTTGCAGTGGCAAGTTTCCGTGAAAATAAATGGGGCGGATTGTTTGCACAGGGAATCGGTACATCCATGCTTCAGATGGGTAATATCGTGAAAAATCCGCGCATCTGGCTGCCGGCGACATTGGCGTCTGCAATCACCGGACCGATCGCAACGTGTCTGTTCCATTTACAGATGAATGGTGCAGCAGTTTCCTCCGGTATGGGAACCTGTGGACTGGTCGGACAGATTGGTGTCTATACCGGATGGATCGCAGATATTGAAGCGGGAAGCAAAGCTGCCATTACACCGATGGACTGGATCGGACTGATTTTCGTAAGCTTTCTTCTGCCGGGCGTTTTATCATGGCTTTTTAGTGTGTTATTCCGTAAGATCGGCTGGATCAAAGAAGGCGATATGAGGCTGGACTTATAAATCCATAAAAGTTTAGAAATAAATCCACCATAATGAGGAAAGTATGGTATACTGTAAACAGTAGTCATTACAGGAATAATATGCATGAAATTGCATTTTACTCCGCAAAACAAGGAGGATTTTTATGGAAAAGCCATTCACCTTAAGTGAGGGCGTTGACAGTTGGAACACGATTATTTTTTTATACAATTCCGCATTGAAGGAGGTACGTACCAAAGTTGAAATCTTAAACGATGAATTTCAGCAGGTACATCAGTACAACCCGATCGAATATATTAAGTCAAGGATCAAGACGCCTGAGAGCATTGTGAAAAAGTTAAAGCGTTACGGATATGAGTCATCGATCGATAACATGGTCAATTATGTCAATGACATTGCAGGTATCCGTATTGTCTGCTCTTTTACTTCTGATATTTATAAGCTTGCAGAGATGATTGGAAAACAGAATGATCTGACCGTTATTTCCATCAAGGATTATATTAAAAATCCAAAGGAGAGCGGTTATAAAAGTTATCATATGCTTGTGACTGTTCCGATATTTTTATCGGACCGCGTGATCGATACCAAGGTGGAGATACAGATCCGGACGATGGCGATGGATTTCTGGGCAAGCTTAGAGCATAAGATCTATTACAAATTTGAGGGAAATGCGCCCGGCTATATCAGCAGGGATCTAAGAGAATGTTCCGATATTGTTTCTATGCTGGATGCAAAGATGCTCCAGCTAAATGAAGCAATTATACAGGCGAAAGAAGCACAGGAGGAGCAGACGGGTGCAGTATAATTATGACTTCGAGATTATGTCGCTCGTCATTTTTGCGGTTATCAGCGGTCATTTCCTGTTGATCAGACAGTTTCCAACGGTTAAGTCAAAAGTATTTGGCAGACTGCTTGGGGTGTGTCTTGGCGAGTGTATCGCAAATATTTTATCATGTATTGGACTGGCAAATGCAGCAATCGTTCCATTAATCTGGAACGAATTGTTTACGTTTGCTTTTTTTGCGTTAGAGGGAGCGGCTTCTTATCTGATGTTCCGCTATATGGAAGAGGTATGCAGCTTTTCCGGAGTAGCAGGTCGAATGATAAAATACATGGGAAAGGTCCCGTTTTTCTTTTTCGAGATCATGCTTTTAGCGACGCCGTGGATGGGCTTTTTCTTTTATTTTAAAGATGGCAGCTATTATCAGGGAAATTTTGCATGGTTTGGCTATGTGTATATTGGATACTATTTTTTTATGAACCTGCTTCTTATATTTTTGGGGAGAGCGCGTATTGAGACGCGGATCAAGGTAATCGTTATCTTATACAGTATTGTGGCAGTTCTTATGGTGGTGCTTCAGTATGAGAGAAAAGAAATGCTGCTTACCAGTGCGGCAAATATGCTGTTTATTCTGATGATCTATATGGCAATGCAGAATCCGTCTGCTTATATTGACAGTGAAACCGGAACCAGTGATGAGCAGGCATTTCTGATCCAGATGAAAAATGTAACGGAGCAATCCGGGAAAAAAGTATTTCTTGTGGTACATATCAGACAGATGCATCATATCGAAATGCTTTTAGGATATGAAAACAGCAGGCGGCTGCTTGCCGAAGTGGGACATTATCTTACCGCACTGTGTGGAAAGTTCTGTGTGTTTCGCAATGCGGAGGATACATTTACCATCCTGCTGGATGAGGGAAAAGAAGAACACATAAAGGGGCAGATCAAAAAAAGATTTGAACAGGATTTTCATGTGTCTGGCAATTCGATTTCTTTAAACGAGGTCATGATCACCCTGCATTATCCGAGAGATTTTTGTTCTCTGGCAGAGTACAGGGCACTGTATGGATATTTGCTGGAAGCGGCACAAAATTCAGGGAAACAGGTCTTTTTTGAGGTGGATGAAGCCGTAAAAAAAGACTATTACCGCAGAAATAAGGTAGAGCAGGCGGTGGATCGTGCAATTACGGAAAACAGATTTGAAGTATATTATCAGCCGATCTATTCACTGAAAGAAAAATGTGTTGTATCATTAGAGGCGCTGGTGCGTCTGAAGGATGAAAAACTTGGAGCCATTCCACCGGATGAGTTTATTCCGTTGGCGGAGCAAAACGGAACGATCACACAGATCAGTGAGATCGTACTTGAAGAGTGCTGTCGTTTTCTGGCAAATCATGTGCTTCCGAACCCATCACTTGGAATACGGACGATCCATGTAAATATTGCTGCAGCGCAGTGTCTGAACCGGAATCTGAAAGAAAGCATACTGCCAGTGTTAGAGCGTTATTATGTGCCGGCACATATGATCACGCTGGAACTGACGGAGCGGACAGCAGTTGAGGCACCAAAGCTGATGTTATGGCACATGCAGGAGTTTGGCAAAATTGGCATGGGGTTTGCGATGGATGACTATGGAAGCGGCAATTCGAACTGTTCTTATCTGATCCGTTTTCCATTTCGGGAAATTAAGATTGATAAAAACATGACCTGGTCCTATTTTGAAAATCCAACTGCAAAAATCGTGATTGAAAATGAAATAAAGACGATACAAAAACTCGGTCTCCCACTGATCATGGAGGGCGTGGAAAAGAAAGAACCGAATGATGCCTTAGAGGCGCTTGGTGTAGATATGATCCAGGGATATTATTACGGGAAACCGATGCCGGAGACGGAGTGTCTGCGCTATATCAGAAGAATGCATTTTGCCAAAGAGGAATATGGAAAGAGTTGATGGAAAGTTTATGTTAAAAATAGCATTTTGTGATGATGATTTAGAGATATTAAAAGAACTTGGTATCTTATTGGACAAATATAAAAAAGAAAGAGACGAAGACCTTACCTGTACGGTATTTCAGAGTCCCTTAGAGTTACTGGCCGCGATTGAGAAAGGGTTTTCTTTCGATATTTTATTTTTGGACATTTTAATGCCGGGGGAAAACGGAATTGAGACTGCAAAAGAAATCAGACAGTATGATAATAATATGAAAATTATTTTTCTTACCTCATCTCCGGAGTTTGCAGTACAGTCTTACACGGTCGGGGCATATTTTTATCAGTTAAAGCCAGTCTGGGAGGAAAGCTTTTTCCGGCTGATGGATTCCGTGCTTGCAGAGTGCACAAAGACACAGGAAAACAGTCTGATTCTGCGGAGCAAAGAAGGAATTACAAGAATTGCCCTTGAAAAGTTAGAATATTGTGAAGTGATAGGACGGACGCTCTTTTTTCATCTCGGAAATGGAAAAGTATTTGAGAGTGTCGGCAGTTTAGACGATTTATTTTTGCAGTTAAAGCCTTATGGCAATTTTTTACGGCCACATCGGTCATTTCTGGTAAATATGGATTATATACAGAATATTTCTTACCGTGCAATTAAACTGATAAGTCTTGCAGAAATACCAATCCCGCATGGGAAATGCTCGGAGATAAAGAATAAATATCTCGAGTATGCGTTTAACAGAAAGCAGGTATTTTTATCATGAATCTTCTTTATGTAATAAATGGTGCAGCAGTCGGGATATTCGGCATGGTTTTGTCCGGGGCTTTTTGTGATATTCACTGGACGAAAGAAAAACGGGAATTTCTTGTTGGAAGTATTTTTGTGCTGCTTGCCATACAGGGCGTGATGTATCTGTTGGCTGGGGCAGCGACGATCCGTTATCTTTATCCTGTGATCACACATGTCCCGATGTGTATTGCCCTTTACATTTTAACGAAAAAACGTCTGTGGACAGTGATTTCCGTGCTGACTGCTTATCTCTGCTGTCAGCTTCGCAGGTGGGTGGCACTTTTTATAATGGCTGTGTTTGTGAACAGTGAAACGGTGCAAAATGTGACGGAACTGATTGTTACACTGCCGTTATTATTTCTTTTACTGCGCTTTGTGGCACCCTCGGTGCGGGCAATATCAAATTATCCCGTGTCAATACAGCTTCAGTTCGGGTTGATTCCGGCATTGGGATACGGCTTTGATTACCTGACGAGAGTTTATACGGATTTACTTTCAGAAGGTATACCGGCGGCAGTGGAATTTATGCCGTTCGTCTGCTGTATTGCTTATCTGGTGTTTGTGCTTCGTACTTCAGAGGAGGAGCGGAAGAAAAATGAACTTGAGCAGATGCAGAGCTGTCTGAATCTCCAGATTTCCCAGGCGGTCCGCGAGATTGAGGCTTTGAGGGAGTCGCAGAAAGATGCCAGTACCTACCGGCATGATTTAAGACATCATATGCAGCATCTGTTATCATGTATCGAGAATGGAAAAATTGAACAGGCAGAAGGCTACATTCATGAAGTATGTGCGCAGATTGAGGCAGGCAGGGTAAAAAATTACTGTGAGAATGAGACGGTCAATCTTATTTTTTCCTCTTTTGCAGGAAGGGCGGAAAGTGCTGGTGCCACAATGAACATAAAAGCGGTGGTACCATATATTCTTCCGGTTTCGGAGACAGATTTGTGTGTGCTTTTATCAAATGCGTTAGAAAATGCACTCCATGCGTGTACAGCACAGGAGCAGAAGGGAACGATAGATATTTTAGCGTATGAGAAGAACGGGAGGTTCTTTTTTCAGGTCACGAATCCATGCAGAAAAGAAGTAGCATTTGAAAACGGTGTTCCGGTTACCGACCGGCCGGGGCATGGAATCGGCGTACGCAGTATTTGCGCAATTGTTGACCGGTATGGCGGTATGTACAGCTTTCTGGTAGAAGATAATAAATTTATTTTACGCGTTTCTTTATAAGGTGCAGCTTTATGCTGCACTTTAAAAGAAACAACAAAACTACATATGAAAAATAAAAAATGTCGATTGAGTGCACATTATAGTCGATTCAGAACAAGTTAATCCACTGTAGCACAAAATACGGTACATTAATGTCAACAGAGAGAAATGAAAAACAAATGACAAAGGAGAGAAAAATTATGAAAAGAAAAATTTTAGCAATTATGTTGAGTTCAATGCTGGCATTCTCTTTTACCGCCTGCGGGAATACCGAGGAGACTGCTGATGGCACAGTGACAAACGCAGAGGCAGATGTAGATGTGGCAGATACTGGCACTGATGCGGAGACCGATGCGGCAGAGAACGATGCAGCAGATATTGTTGTGGACACAGAGGCAGCAGATGCACAAAGCGAAGATGTGGAAACAGATTCTACCGAAGACTTATTCTGCCTGCTTGATGTGCCGATTTTAGAGATGCCGGACTTAGCAGGAACAACCTGGAGTTTCTGTGGGGGTAACCTTGGCGGTGTGCAAATGACACAGGACGATTATGATGCTGCATTAGAGCAGTATGGCGGAAAATTGGAGATCGTGTTTAGCGATGATGGTTCCACTGTACAGATGGTACAGGGAGGTGGAACGTTAGACGGTGTCTGCGAATATCATTATGAGGATGAAGGTGTGCGTTTAACATTTGACAATAACGGCACAGATCTGGTATATGCCTGCGTGTTTGCAGATTTTGACGGACTGACAATGGTAGCATTGTCCGATACTTCCGGATACAATGCAGTATATTTTGTACAGTAAAGGAGTTTTTGAATGGAAATCTCTGTAATTGTTTGTTTGCTTGTGATTTTGCTTGCCATATGGATTGTTTCTGTACGGAAAAAATTAGCAATCATGGATGAAAATATCAATCATTCCATGAATCAGATCGGAGTGCAGCTTTCGTCACGGTTTGATGCGTTACTTTCCCTGCTTGATTTTACAAAAAAATATGCAGGATACGAGGCACAGACACTTACAGATGAAGTAAATGAAAAACGGTGTATCATTATGGAAACTTCCACACCGGAGGAGGTTTTGCGCCAGGAAGGTGTGATAAACGAGGTGCTTTTCCGGACACAGACGGTTTTAGAAGAATATCCGGGTTCGACTGATGAAAATGAATACATCAAATGTATGGACGCGGTAGAGTGTTATGAAAAAATGGTGCAGACCAGCCGGCTGATTTATAATGATTCGGTGACAAAATTAAACAGAGAGCTTCACATTTTCCCAACCAGTGTACTTGCACATATGCTCGGATTTGAAAAACGGGATTATCTGGTAGAAAATTAGCAGAAAAGGAGATGCAAAGGATGAATAAGTTACACAGAAGCAGGTACATAAATGTAGTTGTATCAATGATGATGGCATTTTTGATGCTTGCTGCAATGGGAACGACACAGGTACATGCAGCACAATATACAACGGGAACGATTGATCCTGCCGAATTGAAAGCTGGAGATGTGGTTTACAGGGGGGTTCAGTTAACGGTAGACAGACAGATTGTGGTTTGTAAAAAGTGCAATATGATATGGATTACGACGGGCACGGATTACGGTACTGGAGACATGAAACGCTCTGAGGTGGTGGCTACGGAAGCCCATAAGGATCATCCGGATAAGGTGGGGTATAGCGAGTTTAACTGGTATTTTAATCTTGACAGCTCCGGCCCATTGTTAAAAAATACGCCATATACGATCGTAGAAAATGCTAACATTAAATACAAGATTACCTATAATACAAACGGTGGCAGTCAGATAGCAGAGGGAAATCAGACGAACCTGCCAGATCCGCTGCCAGCTGCGACGAAAGATGGATATGATTTTGTCGGCTGGTATACAGATGCAGATTTTACGACGATTGCGCGGCCGGGACAGGCACTTACTGCCGACACGACTCTTTATGCAAAATGGGTAGAACACAGGCACACATTCAAGGATGAGTGGAGCAGCAATGATACTTCCCATTGGCATGCTGCCACGTGTGAACACACCACAGAGAAAAAGGATGAAGCAGCTCATGTTTATGGAACAGCAGGTGCGGAAAGATATACCTGTAGTGTCTGCAAATATGTAAGTGAAACGAGAAAAAGAGAAGCTGAGGCAGCAGATAAAAAGAATACGGAAAGTGAACTGGTAAAAGTAAAAAGGACAGAGGCAAAAGACGCAGCATTAAATTCGAAATTTAATGTGAAAGCAGGAAAGACGGTCAAGGTAACTTGGGGAAAAGTTAAAGATGCAGATGGTTATGATGTTTATATGGCATACTGCGGAAAAGATAAGGAAAAGGTTGTAAAGTCCGTAAAGGCAGCGGATAGTTTATCTGTTGAGATCAGCAAATTGAAAAAGAAAGGAATCAATCAGAAAAAAAATATAAAATGTCATGTTCTTGCATATAAGATGGTTGATGGCAAAAAAGTAACAGTTGCGAAATCGATCACGATACATGCAGCAGGAAAGAAGAATAAATCAGTAACAGATGCAAAAAGCATTAAACTGAAAAAGACTTCTTATGTATTGGCAAAAGGGAAAAAAGCTGTCGTAAAAGCTTCGATTGTCAAGAAGGATAAGAAGCGTCCGATCATTAATCATATATCGGAATTCCGATATGCTACATCAGACAGTAAAGTGGCAGTGGTATCTAAAAATGGTAAGATCACCGCGAAAGGAAAAGGATCCTGTTCTATATATGTATATGCAACAAACGGATGTGCACAAAAAATAAAAGTTGTGGTCAAATAAGAGAGACAGGTATAAAGTGAAAATGAATGTGTAGGAGAAAAGCTGCCAATGATAGTGATAATATCATTAGGCAGCTTTTTATAATGAACAAAGGAAAAAGAAAACGTGTATTTTGACTGGATTATATAGTATAATATATTCCGTGTCTGAGAGAGAAATAAACCATAAGAGGATAGTTAAAATGAGAACAGGATTTGATAATGAAAAATATTTAAAAATTCAGTCAGAGCATATCAAAGAACGCATCAGCCAGTTCGGTGATAAACTCTATCTGGAATTTGGTGGAAAATTATTTGACGATTACCATGCGTCGAGAGTATTGCCGGGATTTGCACCGGACAGTAAACTTCAGATGCTGATGCAGCTTTCAGATGTTGCAGAAATCGTAATTGTGATCAGTGCGGCGGATATTGAGAAAAACAAGGTGCGTGGAGACCTTGGCATTACTTATGATGTGGACGTTGTCCGTCTGATCGGAGAGTTTGAGAAAAAAGGACTCTATGTTGGAAGTGTGGTTATCACACAGTTTGCCGGACAAAATGGTGCAGTGCAGTTTCGGGAAAAACTCGAAAAACGTGGAATCAAAGTATATCAGCATTATAAGATCGAGGGGTATCCGTCGAATATTCCACTGATCGTCAGCGAGAATGGTTTTGGAAAAAATGATTATATTGAGACGACAAGACCGCTTGTGGTTATTACTGCGCCGGGGCCTGGAAGCGGAAAAATGGCAACCTGTCTTTCACAGCTTTATCATGAAAACATTCGCGGAACCAAAGCCGGCTATGCGAAGTTCGAGACATTCCCAATCTGGAATCTTCCGTTGAAGCACCCGGTCAACCTTGCATATGAGGCTGCAACAGCAGACTTAAATGATGTGAATATGATTGACCCGTTCCATCTGGAAGCATATGGAAAGACCACGGTAAACTACAACCGTGATATAGAAATATTTCCTGTTTTAAATGCAATTTTTGAGGGAATATACGGTGAAAATACCTATTACAAATCGCCGACTGATATGGGAGTAAATATGGCAGGAAACTGCATCATCGATGATGAAGCCTGCTGCGTGGCATCTAAAATGGAAATTATCAGACGTTATTACACCGCAGTGAATAAGCTGGTAAAAGAAGAAGCGACCGAAAATGAAGTTTACAAGATCGAGCTTCTAATGAAACAGGCGAAGATTACAACAGACGACAGAAAAGTTACCGTTGCAGCAAAGAAACGTGCGGAGGAATCAGGTGTTCCGACCGCAGCAATCGAACTTTCTGATGGAACAATTATTACATCAAAAACGTCTGATTTCCTTGGAGCATCAGCGGCATTGCTTTTAAATGCTTTAAAATATTTAGCTGGAATTGAACATGACGAGAAGCTGATCCGCCCGGAGGCAATTGAGCCAATCCAGGATTTAAAAGTACGTTTCTTAGGAGGAAAGAATCCAAGACTTCACACAGACGAGGTTTTGATTGCGTTATCTCTCGCGGCGGTTTCAAATGAAAATGCAAAATGCGCCATTGAGCAGATTCCTGCACTCCGCGGCTGTCAGGTGCATACTTCGGTTATGCTTTCCGAGGTGGATATTAAAATCTTCAAAAAACTGGGTGTGGATCTGACAAGTGAACCTGTACGCAGTGGATTGAAGCTGTACTAAATTTATTTGATGTATCATGAGCCATAGAATAAAGTAAAAGAGGAAATAACATGAATCTGATTAATATAGAAGATCTGACAAAGATCTATGCCGAAAGAAAGCTGTTTGATGGTGCATCATTTTCATTGCAGGAT
>OGEG01002122.1_pt1 | contig 10990 bp, 9 predicted proteins | sample 1570621 | NCBI WGS metagenome assembly OGEG01 (sample SAMEA2582130, study PRJEB24529) | metagenome | biome: Human gut stool | place: China | collected 2011 | reverse complement strand
AAAAAGTTTGAAAAATATATTTTGTAAGATGAAAAAGAAGCAGAAAGACATGCAGATGTTCAGGAGGCATTATGAAATCCAAATATATCAGAGCAATATGTCTTGGAGCAGCAGGATTACTAGTTATTTCCACTGCAGCGATCAACAATCATAAACAGAGTGAAGATGTGACAGCTAAGGCAGTTGCCACAGCTTCTGTAATAGAAGAAAGTGCAGAGACGGTCGACGCAGGTGTGACAGCCGGTATTGCAAGCGTGACAGCACAGGCACTTGCCAGTGATGAAGACGTGGCAACTGTTTCTGATACAGATACAGAACTTACAGCAGCAGCACAGGAGGAAGTGACATCCGTATATGGATATACGAATCTTGGAATTGCAGTGGTAGATTCCGGTAACTTAAATGTCCGTGAGACACCGGGAACCGATGCAACACTTGTCGGTAAGATGCCAAACCATGCAGCCTGCGAAGTGTTAGGTGTGGATGGGGAATGGACACAGATCCAGTCCGGGGAAGTCACCGGATATGTAAAGACTGAGTATCTGGTAACCGGAAATGAGGCGGCCGCTCTGGCAGAGCAGGTAAAAGAGACGGTTGCCAAAGTAACAACGACAACTCTTTACGTGAGGGAAGAGCCCAATACAGACTGCAGTATCGTGACTTCTATGCCAATGGGTGAGGAGTTAGAGGTTGTAGAGCAGTTAGATGGCTGGGTAAAAGTAAGTATCGACAGTGATGAGGGATATGTATCCGCAGACTATATCGAGATCAATACGGAACTTCCGACAGCTATGACTATGACGGAAGTAAGATATGGACAGGGAGTCTCGGATGTCCGTGTGGATCTGGTATCTTATGCATGCCAGTTCGTAGGAAATCCTTATGTGTGGGGTGGTACAAGCCTGACAAGAGGCGCTGACTGTTCCGGTTTTGTCATGAGTGTATTTGCAAACTATGGTGTTTCACTGCCACATTCTTCCGGTTCGCAGGCAGGCTGCGGAACAAGCATCTCTGCATCGGAAGCACAGCCGGGAGATTTGTTCTTCTATGGTAATGGAAGCAGGATCAATCATGTGGCGATCTATATTGGAAACGGACAGGTGGTACATGCAAGTTCCCCTCGTACCGGAATCAAAATCTCCGGTGCATGCTACCGTAATCCGGTAAAAGTAGTCCGTGTATTGCAGGATTAATCTGGCTTAATTACAAAATTTTTGTTTACAAATACAGAAAGACTGTGTTATACTATTCAGGCATGAGTTTAGCCCATATTCGGTGAATGGACACTCCGACCTTTCGCTGAGTATCATGTTTTATTGGGTGATTAAGAATAAGAAGGAGGATCATAACATGATCGCAAAAGAAAAGAAACAGGAAATTATCGCTAAATACGGTAGAACAGCAAATGATACTGGATCTCCAGAGGTACAGGTAGCTCTTTTAACAGCCCGTATCACAGAGTTAACAGATCACTTAAAAGAGAACCCAAATGATCATCATTCCAGAAGAGGTCTTCTGAAAATGGTAGGTCAGAGACGTGGTTTACTTGCTTACTTAAAGAAAATCGATATCGAGAGATACCGTGCATTGATCGACAGCTTAGGCTTAAGAAAGTAATAGTAGGTATAAGCAGAATAGAGCGGAGTTTTCACCGCTCTATTTTTTTGCTTGTATATTCCGAATATTTCTAGTACAATAAAACGAGGCAGAAGTCTAAATACCCGAGACCACTGAAGGGTACATGGCGGACAGGCATGTATGGTTCAGTAGTTTCGGTACTTCTGTTTTAGTCACACAGTATGCTGTGGCGTATACAAAATTTAAAGGAGAGAAAACATGTATAAAAGTTTTTCAATGGAACTTGCCGGCAGAACTCTTACGGTAGATATCGGAAGAGTGTGTGCACAGGCAAACGGCGCTGCATTGATCAAATATGGTGAGACAACTGTATTATCTACTGTAGTAGCATCAGACAAGCCAAGGGATGGAGTAGATTTCTTCCCATTAAGCGTAGAGTTCGAGGAGAAAATGTACGCAGTAGGAAAGATTCCAGGCGGTTTCAATAAGAGAGAGGGAAAAGCATCTGAGAATGCAATCCTTACTTCCCGCGTTATCGACCGTCCAATGAGACCATTATTCCCTAAGGATTATCGTAACGATGTTACTTTGAATAACATGGTAATGTCCGTAGATCCAGAGTGCCGCCCTGAGGTGGTTGGTATGATCGGTTCTGCACTTGTAACAACCATGTCAGATATCCCATTCGATGGACCATGTGCCATGACTCAGATGGGTATGGTAGACGGTGAGTTCATCGTAAACCCATCCCAGAAAGTATGGGATGAAGGCGATTTACAGTTAACAGTCGCTTCTACCAGAACAAAAGTTATCATGATCGAAGCCGGAGCAAATGAAATCCCGGAAGAGAAAATGATCGAAGCAATCTACAAATGCCATGATGTAAACCAGACAATTATCCAGTTTATGGATAAGATCGTTGCGGAATGTGGCAAACCAAAACATGAATACACAAGCTGTGCAATCCCGGATGAGATGTTTGCAGCAATGAAAGAGATCGTAACTCCGGAAGATATGGAGAACGCAGTTTTCACAGATGAAAAACAGAAACGTGAAGAGAACATCCGTGAGATCACAGATAAACTGGCAGAGGCATTTGCCGATAAGGAAGAATGGCTTGCTGTTTTAGGTGAGGCCGTTTACCAGTACCAGAAAAAGACAGTACGTAAGATGATCTTAAAAGATCACAAACGTCCAGATGGCCGTGCAATCAACCAGATCCGTCCATTGGCAGCAGAAGTTGATCTGATTCCTAGAGTACATGGTTCTGCAATGTTTACCCGTGGACAGACACAGATTTGTGATGTTGTTACATTGGCTCCATTATCTGAAGTACAGAAGATTGATGGACTTGATGCAAATATTACAACAAAGAGATATATTCATCAGTATAATTTCCCTGCATACTCTGTAGGTGAGACAAAAGTATCCCGTGGCCCGGGACGTCGTGAGATTGGACACGGAGCACTTGCTGAGAAAGCACTTGTTGCAGTACTTCCTTCTGAGGAGGAATTCCCATATGCAATCCGTGCGGTATCCGAGACATTTGAGTCTAACGGTTCTACTTCCATGGCATCTACCTGTGCATCCTGTATGGCACTTATGGCTGCAGGTGTACCGATCAAATCCATGGTAGCAGGTATCTCCTGTGGTCTTGTAACAGGTGATACAGATGATGATTATATCGTACTTACGGATATCCAGGGACTTGAGGACTTCTTCGGAGACATGGATTTCAAAGTAACCGGTACCCATAAAGGTATCACAGCAATCCAGATGGATATTAAGATCCATGGTCTGACAAGACCAATCGTAGAGGAGGCAATTGCAAGAACACGTGAGGCAAGACTTTACATTATGGATGAAGTAATGTCCAAAGCAATTTCAAAACCTCGTAAAGAAGTTGGTGCATACGCTCCTAAGATCATCCAGATTCAGATCGATCCAAATAAGATCGGTGATGTGGTTGGTCAGAAAGGTAAGACCATCAACGAGATCATTGCCCGCACAGATGTCAAGATCGACATTACAGATGATGGAGCAGTATCTGTATGTGGAACAGACAAAGAGAAGATGGCGGAAGCAATCGACATGATCAAGACGATCACAACTGATTTTGAGGAAGGCCAGATCTTCACCGGAACAGTTGTAAGCATCAAAGAGTTTGGTGCATTTATCGAGTTCGCTCCTGGAAAAGAGGGAATGGTACACATTTCCAAGATTTCCAAAGAGAGAATCAACCGTGTAGAGGATGTTCTTACATTAGGTGATAAAGTAACCGTTATCTGCCTTGGAAAAGACAAGATGGGAAGAATCAGCTTCTCCATGAAAGATGTTCCAGAGAACAACTAATAAACGAATAAAATAGAAAAAATAATATGTGAGGTGTTTTCCAAAAGTGTTACTTTCGGGGAATACCTCATTTTGTTTGACAATAGAATGTTCGCGGAGCGTGCATGCTATTGTTTTGGCTTTGTCACTGGAAGTTTCTGATTTTCATATACTGATAGAAAAAAGGATAACATTTATGGATCGAGTGAAACGTGTCATTCATTGTGACCGTGCATATAAAATGGGCTTGAACGGCAAAAATATCACTGTGGCAGTCATGGATACCGGGATTGCCCCACATCTGGACTTTGACCAGAGAATTTTACATTTTGAGGATTTCTGCCAGAAGAAACTTGCGGCGTATGATGATAATGGGCATGGAACGCATGTCGCAGGAATCATTGGCGGCAGTGGACTGATGTCTAAGGATAAGCGTGGCGTGCGGCTGTTAAGCGGGGTGGCGCCAAGGGTTCGTTTTGTGGTACTAAAAGTATTGGACCGGAAGGGGAACGGCGTTACCAGCCATGTGTTAGAGGGTATGGACTGGCTTTTGAAAAACAGGGAGAAATATCAGGTAAAAATATTAAATATTTCAGTCGGGATGATGGCAAGTGCAGGGAAAAATGAGCAGGAACAGCTGCTTCATGCTGTGGACGAGGCGTGGAATCAGGGAATTATGGTAGTGACGGCGGCTGGAAACAATGGCCCAAAGGAAAACTCTGTCACAATTCCGGGGATTTCCAGAAAAGTGCTGACAGTCGGAAGCTGGGATGACAATGTGGCAGATACAGGAGGCAGTGGGAGACTTGCCAAAAATTACAGCGGATCAGGACCAACGGAATGCTGTATCGTGAAACCGGAAGTCCTTGCACCCGGAACAGATGTGAAAAGCTGCAGTAAAGATGCAAGGGGATATGTTGTGAAAAGCGGAACCTCAATGGCAGCACCGGTAGTTTCCGGATCGATCGCACTTGCATATCAGAAATACCCGGATTATACGCCGACAGAGATGAAACTTAAACTCTATGAAAGTGTATATCCGAGAGGGGAGCAGATTGGCAGAAAATGCTGGGGAATGCTACATGTGAACAACCTTGTAGTTTGACATTTTCATTTTCTGATATTAGAATAATCGGAAAGGGGCGAAGAATACAGATGAAAAAAATAGCACATTTATTATTAGGAAGATTTTCAATCGTTGCAGTTTCCATTATCCTCCAGTTTTTCTGGCTTGTAATGGTCATGTATCAGTTCAGTTATCAGTTTACTTATGCAAACCTTGCAATTCGTGTGATTGCAATTATTGTGGTGCTGGTGATCGTAAACCGTTGGACGAATCCGGCAAATAAACTTTCGTGGACATTCATTATCCTGCTGTCCCCGGTGCTTGGACTGTTATTATATATGATTTTTGGCAGATCAGGTCTTACAAAGAGAACGCAGGAACGTATGGATTCTGTGAACCGGGAAGTGAGTGCGTGTCTTTATCAGACACCGGAGATCAAAGAGCAGTTAGAGAGGGAGGACATCTCTGTTTACCGTCAGTCCAAGTATATCAATGACTGGGCAGGATTCCCACTTTATCATAATACGTCCACAAAATACTACCGCTGTGGGGAAGAGATGTTTCCGGATATGCTTGCGGAGCTGGAAAAGGCAGAACATTTTATTTTCCTGGAGTATTTTATTGTAGATATGGGAACGATGTTTGACCGCATCGTGGAAGTGCTTGAGCGAAAAAGCAAAGAGGGTGTGGATGTCCGGCTGATCTATGATGATATCGGCTGCATCAACACACTGCCGCCAAAATATTATAAGATATTGCAGGCAAAAGGCATTAAGTGTGCCGCGTTTAACCCATTCCGTCCGATTATGTCCGTTATTATGAATAACCGGGATCATAGGAAGATTTTTGTGGTTGATGGAAAAGTTGGATTTACCGGAGGAATCAATCTTGCGGACGAATATATCAATGTGGCGTCACGGTTTGGTTACTGGAAAGATACCGGAATCCGTTTAGAGGGTGAAGCTGTGTGGAGTATGACCACAATGTTTTTGGAAATGTGGAATTACATTAACCATTTCTCAGAGGATTACAAACAGTTCATGCCGCAGGTATACCAGAAAGCACCTTTTGAGGAAGACGGCTATGTACAGCCTTATGGTGATACACCGTTAGATCATGAGACAGTAGGAGAGAATATTTATCTGAACATTATCAACCATGCAGAGCGGTATGTATATATTTTCACGCCGTATCTGATCATTGACAATGAGATGCTGGTGAGCCTGTGCAACGCTGCAAAGCGTGGTGTGGATGTGCGGATTGTGACACCGGGAATCCCGGATAAGAAAATGATTTTCCTTTTGACGCAGTCCCATTATGAACCGCTGCTCAAATGTGGTGTAAAAATTTATCAGTATACACCTGGTTTTATTCATGCCAAGAGTTTTCTCTGTGATGATAAGATTGGAACTGTGGGAAGTATCAATCTGGATTACCGCAGTCTGTTCCTGCATTTTGAGTGTGGTGTGTTTATGTATAAAACGAAAGCCCTGATGCAGTTGAAAGAGGACTGTGTGGATACTTTTGCGGCTTCCGAGGAAATGACATTGGAATTCTGCAGAGGGCAGAATGTGTTCATTCGTATTTTCCAGGGCATGATGCGTCTGTTTGCACCGTTGCTGTAAAATGGTAACAAAGGGTGGAGAGCCGGTGAGAGGTTTCTCTGCCCTTTGCTTTTTGATACAGTTTATTTACACTTTGTTCCGGTAATAATTCGCAGATTTATGGCAGGTACATTTGCAGTGATTCCATAAAATAATCTTTGTAGACTGCGGCGGCAATATCCTCGCTGTATAAAATGTCGACTGTTCCAAGTTCCCTGTCGCCCAGTTTATAGACAGCGCGCCCGATGACATCACCGGATGCAACCGGGGCTTCCACAGATTCCGGCAGTTCCAGTTCTTTTGTGATACCGGAGAGATCGGAACCGTCTGTAACCACATACTGAAATGGGGAGCGGTAGCAGAGAGAGACTTCATCGGAAATTCCTTTTTTTAATGGGAGTGCGGCGAGTGTGTCGGTGTTCTCATCCGAATAAATCCGACATTTGGAAAAACCGTAATTTAAAAGTGTGGCTGCATCGGCAAACCGGATCTTAAAATCCGGGGCGGCCATGACGACTGCAATCAGTTCCATGCCGTCCTTTACTGCGGTGGCGGAGACACAGTACTTTGCAAGGCTCGTCGAGCCGGTCTTAAGCCCGGTTGCATACTGATATTGCCGGATCAGCTTGTTTGTGTTTGTCAGACCAAATTCCTCCGAACCGCGTCTTGTGACGTGCGTGATCGTATCCATCCAGATGGTAGAATAATTATGGATCTGTGGGTATTTCGTGGTCAGCTCGCGGGACATCAGGGCAACATCATAGGCGCTTGTCATATGTCCGTCAACGTCAAGACCACAACAATTTACAAATGTAGTGTCGTTCATGCCAAGTCCTTTGGCACGCTCATTCATTTTTTCTACGAAAGCGGCTTCACTGCCGCAGATAAATTCCGCCATGGCAACGCATGCGTCATTGGCACTTGCGATGCTGATACATTTGATCATGGTGTCGACGGTCTGCGTTTCATTCGGTTCCAAAAAGACCTGCGAGCCACCCATGCTGGCAGCGTATTCTGACACGGTGACAGTATCTTCTAAAGAAATCTGACCGGATTCGATCGCGTCAAAAATGAGAATTAGCGTCATGATTTTCGTGATACTTGCAGGGCGGAGGAATGTATGGGAATTTTTTTCATACAGAATCGTTCCGGTAGATGCTTCCATGAGAAGAACGCTCGGGGCAGACAGATTGAGAACGTCAGACGAATCAGCCGCCGGAGTGGATTCCGCCGGTGTCTCGGAAAGAACAAAGGTTCTCTCAAAGGAAAAAATGTTTTTTGGGAAAATATTGTCCTGACACAAAAAATGGTACGGTGACAGGAGGGAAAAACTGCTTCCAAGGAGCAGGTTTGCAGAAAGAAGGGCAGAGCATAACAGGCGCATTTGGGATACCTCCGAAAATTTTGGGTTTCAGTGTCACATATCTGCAAAAGGGCGCAGCCTGCGACGTTTCTACTTCATTTTAGCCGGAGAACCTGTACATTATGCTTGCTTTTTTTTCGGTTTCCATATAAAATTGATACGTTGCGATTTACAAATTAATTTCTTATGGTTTGTGTCATGGCAGACCGGACGAAACATTGCAAGGAAGTTATCATATATGGAGCTGACGGTAAAACTTCAGGTGTTTGAAGGTCCACTGGATCTGCTTTTACATCTGTTGGAAAAAAATAAAGTGAATATTTATGATATCCCGATTGTAGAGATCACGAATCAGTACATGGAATATATCGCGGAGATGAAGCGGAATGACTTAAATGTCATGAGTGAATTTCTGGTCATGGCTGCCACGTTGATCGATATTAAGTCCAGGATGCTGCTTCCGAAGAAAGAATCCGAGGAGGAAGAGGAGGAAGATCCGAGGGCAGAACTTGTACAGCAGCTGCTGGAGTACAAGATGTACAAGTGCATGGCTTATGAACTCAGGGACAGACAGATGGATGCGGAGCAGGTGTTTTTTAAGGAACCTACGATCCCACCGGAGGTTGCAGAGTATGAGGAACCGGTAGATCTTGCAGAATTAGTCGGGGATATGAATCTGGCAAAGCTCGATCAGATTTTTAAGTCCATTATGAAAAAACAGGTGGACAAGATTGACCCGGTGCGTTCGAAGTTTGGTAAGATCGAGAAGGAAGAAGTTTCACTTTCGGATAAGATGCTGTATGTGGAGGACTTCTGCAAAACACACAGAAATTTCAGCTTCCGCAACCTTCTGGAAGCGCAGGCGAGCAAGGTGGAAGTGATTGTTACTTTTTTGGCAATATTAGAGCTGATGAAGGTGGGAAAGATTTTTATCTCACAGGAACACACTTTTGATGATATTAAGATAGAATCGAAAATGGTCGCTTAACAGGTCTTGACGGCATAGGGAATAGATGAATGGAAGAAAAGAATTATGAAGCGATTGTGGAGGCAATCCTTTTTACCATGGGAGAATCCGTGGAACTGGAAAAAATTGCCGCTGCATTGGAATTAGATAAAAAAGAGACAAAGAAAATTATTGAGCATCTCATGAAAGAATATGAGAAGCCGAGCATTGGCATGAAGATCATCGAGCTGGACGGAGCCTATCAGATGTGCACGAAAAGCGAAATGTATGAGTACCTGATACGGATTGCTAAGCAGCCGAAAAAACATGTGCTCACAGATGTACTTTTAGAGACACTCTCCATTATTGCGTACAAGCAGCCAATCACAAAGGTGGAGATTGAGAAGATCCGCGGTGTTTCCTGCGACCACGCGGTCAACAAGTTAGTCGAGTACAATCTGGTGAAGGAACTCGGCAGATTAGATGCACCGGGACGTCCGCTTTTGTTTGGCACGACGGAGGAGTTCTTAAGAAGCTTTGGTGTGCAGTCCCTGGATGAACTGCCAATGTTAGATCAGGTTCAGATCGAGGAGTTCAAGCAGGAAGCAGAAGAAGAGATGAAAGTAAAACTGGATATATAAGGGAAAAAGCATACCATATTTCATTTCTGCATATAGATGAGTGAAGAGAAAAAATGGGTTCTGGGTTTGAAAAGAGCAATTTCATTTATCATATGTCTTATCATTCTATTTACATATCCAACAAAATTGATGGCAGCGCAGGAGCCGCCGGAAGAAGCGGAGCTTTTCGCAAAGGCGGCAGTCTTAATGGATGGCGGTTCCGGACGTATTTTATATAGTAAAAACGGATCAGAGGCACTTGCCAATGCGAGTACCACCAAAATATTAACCTGCATCATTGCACTGGAAAACTGTGATTTAGAGCAGATCACAGAGGTGTCCGTGCAGGCGGCGAAAGCGCCGAAAGTGCATCTGGGAGCACCGGCAGGACAGAAATTCCGGATGAAAGATCTCATTTATGCGATGATGTTAGAGTCCTTTAATGACTGTGCAGTCGTGATCGCAGAGCAGGTTGCCGGCACAACGGAGCATTTTTCAAAGCTGATGAATGACTATGCAAAAAAGATCGGGTGTAAGGACACTTTTTTTATAACACCCAATGGTCTGGACGCACAGAAGGACAGTCAGTTTCATCACACGACTGCGGAAGACCTTGCGCAGATCATGCGTTATTGCATTAAGGAATCTCCAAAGGCAGACCAGTTTTTGAAAATCACCGGGGAGGCAGAGTATACGTTTACGGATGTGAGTGGAAAATATGCCTACCATTGCTACAACCATAATGCATTTTTAAAGATGATGGACGGGGCAGTCTCCGGGAAAACGGGATTTACGGGAAACGCCGGATACTGTTATGTGGGTGCACTGGAACAAAATGGAAAAACATATATTGTGGCACTGCTTGCATGCGGCTGGCCGAACAATAGAACTTATAAATGGTCGGATACGAGAAAGCTTATGGAGTATGGGCTTGCCGCTTATGAGCGCTGCGATCTGGACGATATCGCACTGGACGGGAGCAGATTTGCACCGGTTCCCATTGAACATGCACAGGGCGGCAGAATCGGAGAACAGGTGTACATGAAACTGCATGCCGTCCTGAAAAAAGATCTCTCCCACGTACTGCTCAGAGAGGGGGAACAGGTGACAGTGGAGTATCGGATCGCACAAAAACTGAGTGCACCGGTAAAAAAGGGAAGCTGTGCCGGAGCCATCTATTATAAACTGGGCGGCATGGTATTGCGGGAATATCAGGTGGAGACCACAGAAGATATGGAGAAATTGGATTTTGAGTGGTGCTTAAGACAGGTGTTAAAACTCGCTGTCTGACAATATGTGGTAAAGATCTGGAAAAAATTCTGTCAAAAAATTAACAATGCACTTGAAAATTGTTTGGAAAAGAGGTAATATTATCATAGCGAAATTTGTTAATTTTTTATAGATGGAGGGCTAAAGAATGAGTAGTAGTAATGATAGCTTGGCAATGCAGCGTATTACCAAGTTAGTCGATGAGAACAGTTT
>OGEG01002119.1_pt1 | contig 11010 bp, 10 predicted proteins | sample 1570621 | NCBI WGS metagenome assembly OGEG01 (sample SAMEA2582130, study PRJEB24529) | metagenome | biome: Human gut stool | place: China | collected 2011 | reverse complement strand
AGGGATGCTCCGGACGCTCGCTTCGGTCTCTTCGCTTTACGCCCGTCCGCTGAGGCCGTCCAAAGGAAAGCGTCGCTTTCCTCTTATATCCTCCGTGGTATTTTAATTCTCAATTCATAAATTATAAATCAAAAATTCAACCATCATGATCACACAAACCTATCCTGCTCCGGAAACCTCTAAGAAGAGCGTTTGGAGCATTATCTTAAAAGTCATCATTGCCGTGGCCACCACAATCGCCGGAGCATTCGGACTACAAGCCTGCCAGATGCTCTAGTTTAAAGTTGGCTCTCACTCTTCACATCCCTCTTTACATTTAAGTACATGTGCGCATATCATATACATAATATAATACTTACAAAAGAGGGGGATGTGAGACCTCCTCACAGAGCCGGAAGGCTCTACATCCGGCCTAAGCGGACGGGCGTAAAGCGGAGAGACCGAAGCTAGCGGCAGGAGCGTCCCTGTCTGAGCGAAGCGAGTTGGGACGCGACAGCGAGCGTAGGTCTCGGAGTAGCCCGTCCGGTTAAGCCTTGAACTTTTGGTTACTTTTCTTTCAAGAGAAAAGTAACGACAAGCTATCCATCCAAGACCTCGTACTTAGAGTGCCGGCTTTTGAACTCGGGGACGATCGCCTTCATCTTGCCCACGATGGCCATATCGTCCCTCGAGCGGCCTAGGCCGACGAGTTCATCTATATCTTGGCAAACCGTATCATAATCGTACTCCCGTACCTTGGCGATCTTGATCTTCGGATGGAAGGTAGGCAGCGTGATCTCCTCGTCGTTCAGTACCTCCTCGTACAGCTTCTCGCCGGCACGAAGACCCGTAAACCGGACCTCTACGTTCTTGGCGCCCGAAAGCTGAATCATACGTTTCGCCAAGTCGATGATACGCACGGGCTTGCCCATGTCGAAGACGAAGATCTCCCCACCGTTACCCATCGTACCCGCCTCCAATACCAACCGGCAGGCCTCCGGGATCAGCATGAAGAAACGGATGATATCCGGATGCGTCACTGTCACGGGACCGCCCTTGGCAATCTGTTCACGGAACAATGGGATCACGGAGCCGTTAGAACCCAGCACGTTGCCGAAGCGGGTCGTAACGAACTGCGTCACGCCTTCCACATGGCCCTCCTTGATCGCTTTGTCGAGGCTCTGCACGTAAATCTCGCAGATGCGCTTCGAGCAACCCATCACATTCGTAGGATTCACCGCCTTGTCCGTGGAGATCATCACGAACTTCCTCGTGCCATACTTCACGGCCAAGTCGGCGATCACACGGGTACCGTCCACGTTGTTACCCACACTCTCGCAAGGATTATCCTCCATCATCGGAACGTGCTTATAAGCCGCCGCATGGAACACGTAGGCGGGGCGATGCTCCGAGAAGATCTCCTCCATGCGAGACTTGTTAGCGATGTCCGCCACCAAGGTATAGGCGTTGATATCCCGCCAATCCCTCGCCATCATCAAGCGGATGTCGTGCAAGGGAGTTTCCGCCTGATCTACCAAGATCAAGCGATCCGGAGTGAACGAGGCGATCTGGCGCACCATCTCGCCACCGATGCTGCCGGCGGCTCCCGTTATCAGGATGCGTTGACCACGAAGCAAGCGGCCCACCGCCTCCATGTCTATCTCTATCTTTTCCCGGGGAAGCAGATCCTCGATCTCAACCTTCCGGAGTTGTGTATGCGTCAAATCGCTCCTGCCATCCCATTCTTGCGCCGCCGGGGTAACGTAGATCTTGATCCCCGCCTCCGCCAAACGGGCCACCATATCCGGCTGTTCCCGGATGGAGTCGCTCTTCAAGGGGGAGACGAAAAGGATCGTCGCCCGCTCCCGGCGCATCGCATCGATCAGCTCCTCATCGAAAGGGTACACACGCACTCCCATCAATATACGATTCTGCATGTTCCCGGCCTCCGAGACGAAGCCTGCCAGCACGTACTGTGCGGGATCTTGGTTCTGGATGCTCTTCGCCAAACTGATACCGCCCTGCTTCACGCCGAAGATAAAGGCACGCTCAGCCTTCGACTGGCGAAAGGTCGTCACGTAGAAATACTTCACGAACACACGCATCGCCCACATCAAGCTCATCGCCAGCAGGGAGGATAGCACAAGGTCTCGTTTACGGATATACACCAAGTAAGGCGAAAAATCCGTAAACTCTTGGAAGGTCACCACGCAAACCACACCGAACAGCACGGCGAAGCCCACCCGTTGCAAATCCACGAAGGAAGAGTAACGAATGATGCCCGAATACGTACGGAACAGCCTAAAGCCCACCAGATAAGGCACCAGACAAACACCCCATGTGAGCGACAGGTGCCAGAAGATGCCCTTCGTGGCGAAGATCCCGTTATTCAAGGCATATACCAGCAAACCTGAAAACAGGATCACCAAGCAATCCAACAGGATAATGCTCCAATACGGCAACGCTTTCCTTGAGAAATACCACGTTGAGAGTTTAGAAAAAAGGTTCATCATGAATAAAATTTTGGGTTCATGTCAGCTGGGGCAAGCCCTCCACCTCACCGGCATGCCATCTTCGGTAGTCAGTCAAGGAGGATTCGGGGACGGTCAGCACCACGTAATCCGTCTCGTCCCGCCTCAAAATATGTTTACGGGCGTACGAACGCAACGAGCGATCCGTCACGGACACCATCACGATCGGGAACGGGTAGGCGAACAGGCGCAGCGGCGTGGTCTCGCTATCAGGGAACGCACGACGCAACTGATAGGCGGAACGCTCGAAAGCCACCCAATAAGGACCCGTACAATATAAATGGATCGAGGTACGGTTCGTGCGCTCACGATCCATGATCTCGCTCAGATGCTCGTTTAGTAACGTAACTAAGCGAATGCCAGAAGGAAGAGAAGGCATGTTTTGAATTTTTAATTTTCAATTCCCACGTGTTTTAGCCAGCGGTCGTAGTCGGCTAACCGACGGATCAAAGATAATTTACTCTTCTTCGGGGAGGATTCCCGGCTCCACGGATCGATCAACTCGTGCGCACGATAATAATAGATACTGCTATCCGTACAACCATAAAGCGTAAGTAGTAATAATGCCAACGACTGCTCCGCACGGATCAAGGGTAAGAACGAGACGATCGTTCCGATCAACGACTTTTGCCGCTCCTCGTCCCCTAGTATCGTATAGGCGGGCAACAAGAGGGAATAGAGTTTGCACCGCATCACGGCAGAATCCAGCTGTAACTCTCCATAGGCACGCAAGGTCTCAGTCGCCAGCTCACGATCTATAGCCGTAACGCCACCATCCCCCCAATGACGGCCCAACGCCTCATGAAGACCATTTTGTATCCGGGAATTGTCCAAACGGGTATATACATGCTTGCCTTCCTCGGCCAAGCTGATCACCTCATACTCGCCCGGCTGAACACGCAATAAAGGAACCCACATCCAGTTGTCCACGCATACCATTACCTCCCGCTCGCCAACACCGGGCTGTATTACTACACTTGCCTCAACACCTTTGAAACGACCATCCGTGATGCGTATCCGGTCACCTTTACGCAAATAACCCGCTTCCGGCACATACACCGGAAGCTCATCCGAATAAGAACGAGCCACCCAACGCAAGTTTTCCATCTCACGATCGGAGACAAAAGGATATGAGCCACGGCCATCCACGCTAGGCAGGAAATTATACAAGGGAAAATCTCGTTTCAAACGGAAGATCTCATACACAGAAGAGCGGATAAACACATAATTGTAGAGCAACGGACGGTGAGTCTCCACCAAACGCCCCTCACGGCGATGCATCTCCACGAAAGAGGGGGCGAAAAAATCGAACGTAGGCTCGCCCAAACGCACCCTGCGATCTAACTCCTTCTCCAAACCCTTGGCTGGACCTTTGTGACAAGCGGGAAGAGATAACACATACCATCTTACGGTGTGGACATCACGCAATGGTAAAGGGGGAAGATCATGACCCATAGATACTTCAATGCCATATCAGCACATTCTATTAATACACTGATAATCTAATACTTAAATCAAACATTCTTTTCTATTCCCGAAAATTTTAAAGCAATAGAAACCATGTCAATATCTCTTCTATCGGGACGTGGAAGATCGGCTACTTGGGAAGTAGCGTAAAAGATAGGAAATGATTATTACCCAGTTGTAGAGACGGAGCGTGCTCCGTCTCCCACCGTCTGGCAGTAATTTAAAATCCCCATTTGAGGGGATGAGACGGGGCACGCCCCGTCTCTACACGATGTTCGTACGATTTTTTTGGGAGACGTGATGATGCAGGAAATATGAGGTCGTTTCGTCTCCATTGTCGTGCCCATACACCACGAATAGAAACGAAAAATCGAAGAAAGATAAATTCAGAAAACAAACAAAGCCTACACAAAGCCTAAAAATTGTTTGTTATTCGGTGTTTTTTACTAAATTTGCGGCGTGGAAGATTACGCTACTTCCCAAGTAGCCGATCGCCTACCCCACCTTTGATACATTATTATATATGCTCTCGAAGCAAGCCTTGTTCACCGCAGACATCTTATCCAAAGAGAAGCTCTTCAAATAGATTTGCGTCGTCTTGATCGATTGGTGTCCCAGCAATTCGCTGATCATCTCGATCGGTACACCCTGTTCCTTCAAGGTCGTAGCGAAAGAGTGACGGATTGAGTACGAGGTAACCATTTCCGTCACACCACAGGCATTTGCCAGTTCCTTCAAGGAACTGTTGAAATCAGCCAAGGCAGAGGTATATTCCCGGAAGGCCTCTTCACCCGTTTTCGTCCCACTCAAGAAAGTGAATAGATAAGGAGAATCCCGAAGCGTGCCGGTCATTAACGCAGCCAACAACTCCTTGGCCACAGGCTGTATCTCGACCAACATCGGCGTACCCGTCTTCTGGCGGTTATACCTCAAGACACCACTCCGGATATCACTCTTTTTCAAATGAGCGAAATCGACAAACGCCATACCGCAAAACAAGAACATCAAACACAATGCCCGCTGTGTTTTCCGCAGCCCCGAATCATCCAACGGAGCGGTCATCAACAAACGCAAGGATTCCGTAGGCAACGCCTTCTTCTGTTTGCTTTTCACTCCCATGAAAATTCCCTTGAACAAATAACGGGAAAAAGGAGCCTCCCCATTCTCCATCGCCAACCCATACACACGGCGAATCCTACGCATATAGGTAGACACCGTATTCCACGAGCATTCCCGGTCCCGCAAATAGTCTTGATACCTCAAAAGCATTTCCCGGTCGATACGGGTATAAGGAATCACCTCCTGCCCACAAAAACGCAGGAATGAATTCAAGGCATCTTGATAACTCTTGGCGGACGAATAACGTCCTTGCTCTCTCAATCGGGCTATATACATCCGCATACCCTCCGCTAAATCATACTGTTTCATATTTTCACGTATAAAAAAAGTAAATTACAATAAAAAACACGGTTAATTCGTGATTGTCTACTTACATTTGCAGAAAAACAAATACCATGGACAAGATCGTAGAAATAGCCCGGTTCACCTATCCGGCGGATGCCCAACCGCTGATGGCCCTGTTGAGGTCGGAAGGGATAGAATGTTATCTCCGCAATGAGTTAAGCAGCCATAACATGGCCGGTTACGTAGACGTAGGCGGCGCACGGGTGGAGATTCTGGAATGCGACGTTCCCCGAGCCATGAAGATCATGGAGGAAGGCGGTTACGACCTGCCCCGGGAAGACGAGCAAGCGGAACCGGTAGAACAAGTCGCCGGATTCGCACGTCATATCCCTTTTCTACGAAAATATCCCTTAGAGAAACAAATCATGATCCTATTCGTCATCATAGCTGTCTTTTTGGCTTTGGTGATTTACTTCGGATCGCTTATTTCATCAAACTAAACAAATGTAATCAATGGCACGCAGAAAGATAACAAATAGTCAAGCCGTATGTATCACCTTACTATGGGGTGTCTTATGCTACATGCTGCTTGTATACAGCGAAACGATCAATTTCGACGTCATATTTGCCCTTGTAGCCTCCGCTATCATTGTGTTCGTTCCGATCTATAAGAATTTCAAGCATAGAGATGAATAACATTTCGTCGTTTTTTCAAACTTAATATATCTAAATGATATTTTTTACGCATTTTCTCTTTCAATTATTTGCTAGTGTCAAAAATTAGCTTACCTTTGCCACGTCGTTAAACAAACGGCGTACGGATAACAAAATGGTATAACATTCTAAATATAAAATTCAGTCATGAAGGCAAGTGAAGTTTTAGACAACTTGAAAAGAAGATTTCCGAACGAACCGGAATATCATCAAGCAGTATCAGAGGTTTTAGGGACTATCGAGGAAGCTTACAACGAGCATCCGGAATTTGAGAAAAGCAACTTGATCGAGCGCCTTTGTATCCCCGATCGCATTTTCTCTTTCCGTGTAACTTGGATGGACGATAAGGGACAAATCCAGACGAACATGGGTTACCGTATCCAGCACAACAACGCTATCGGCCCGTACAAAGGCGGTATCCGTTTCCACGCTTCCGTAAACCAATCGATCCTTAAGTTCTTGGCTTTTGAGCAAACGTTTAAAAATTCACTGACTACATTGCCGATGGGTGGTGGTAAAGGAGGTTCCGACTTTAGCCCGAGAGGAAAGTCAAACGCTGAGATCATGCGTTTCTGCCAAGCCTTCATCCTTGAGTTATGGCGCCATATCGGTCCGGACACGGATGTTCCCGCCGGCGATATCGGTGTAGGCGGACGTGAGGTGGCTTATATGTATGGAATGTACAAGAAATTGGCTCGTGAGAATACGGGCACATTCACGGGTAAGGGTATCGAGTTCGGAGGTTCCTTGATCCGTCCGGAAGCTACAGGTTACGGAAACGTATATTTCTTGTTGCAGATGCTGAAAACCCGCAACATTGATATCAAAGACAAGGTAGTTTGTGTATCAGGTTCCGGAAACGTGGCTCAATATACGGTAGAGAAATTAATCAGTCTTGGAGCGAAAGTTGTCACGATGTCTGATTCCGACGGTTATATCTATGATCCGGATGGTATCGACCGTGAGAAACTGGATTATATCATGGAGTTGAAGAACTTGTATCGTGGCCGTATCCGTGAATACGCGGAGCAATACGGATGCAAATATGTACAAGGCGCTCGTCCTTGGGGAGAGAAATGCGACATCGCTATGCCGAGCGCAACCCAGAATGAGTTGAACGGCGACGATGCCAAGACTTTATTGGCCAACGGTTGCTTCGCCGTATCCGAGGGTGCTAACATGCCTTCTACACCAGAAGCTATCGACGCATTCCTTGAGGCCAAGATCCTTTACGCTCCGGGTAAGGCCGCTAACGCAGGTGGTGTATCCGTTTCCGGTCTTGAGATGACTCAGAACGCACAGAAGTTAAGCTGGAGCAGAGAGGAAGTAGACCAGAAACTTCAGAGCATCATGGAAAACATCCACGAGCAATGCGTAAAATACGGAAAGCAAGAGGATGGTTACGTAAACTACGTGAAAGGCGCCAACGTAGCCGGCTTCATGAAGGTAGCTAAGGCTATGATGGCACAAGGAATACTCTAGGTAATTGAAAATTAAGAATTGAGAATTGAAAATTAGTTAGAGAGGAGCGATTGATGATCATATAAGCGAGGGGGATAGGCTTTGAGAGGCTATTCCCCTTTCTTATTTCCGACGAAGTCCCAATTTTCAATTTTCAATTCTTAATTTTCAATTAAAAAGCGGTATCTTAGTGCCGTAAATCGATAAGTATGATAACAGAAGAACTTAGGAAGCTATACCAATCATATACCGGATCACCGGCAGAGGAAATAACGGAGTTACCGTCATCCGGCTCTAACCGCCGGTATTTCAGGATAAAAGGTCCTGAGACGTTGATTGGAGTTAGTGGCACTTCTATTGAGGAGAACGAGGCTTTTATCTATATGGCAAAACATTTCCGGGGGAAGGGCTTACCCGTACCGCAAGTATATGCCAGCTCGGACGACCATTCATTTTATATCCAAGAGGATTTAGGAGATACGCTTCTTTTCAACGCCATCGAGAAAGGCCGTAAAAGCAGTGTATTCGACGAGGAGGAACGCCGTTTATTACACAAGACGATCACCAAACTCCCCGACATCCAGTTCTTGGGGTCCGACGGTTTCGATTTCTCGTATTGCCATCCGCAAGCCGAGTTCAACCAACGGTCTATCCTTTGGGACTTGAATTATTTCAAGTACTGTTTCTTAAAGGCTACCGGGATGGAGTTTCAAGAAAACCGTCTGGAAGATGATTTCTTGAAGATGAGCGACGTATTGTTACGCAGTTCATCCGCCACGTTCCTATACCGTGATTTCCAGTCACGCAATGTTATGGTAAAGGACGGAGAGCCTTGGTTTATTGATTTTCAAGGTGGACGAAAAGGCCCGGTTTATTACGACGTGGCTTCCTTCCTTTGGCAGGCGAAAGCGAAATATCCGGAGGATCTGAGGAATGAATTACTATCGGATTATATCACGGCCCTACGTAAATATATCCCGGTAGACGAGGCTTACTTCCATAGCCAGCTGCGCCATTTCGTCCTGTTTAGGACCTTGCAGGTATTGGGGGCTTATGGTTTCCGGGGATATTTCGAGAAAAAGCCTCATTTCATCCAAAGCGTCCCGTTCGCGATCGAGAACCTGCGGCAGTTATTGAAGAATGACTATCCGGAATATCCCTATTTATGCTCCGTCCTTCGTGAGCTCACCGGGTTGAAACAATTCACGGATGATATCCAGAAACATATGCTGGAAGTAAAGGTCATGAGCTTCGCCTATAAAAAAGGAATCCCGAACGACCCTAGCGGGAACGGAGGTGGATTCGTATTCGATTGCCGTGCGATAAATAACCCCGGTAAATACGAGCGTTACAACCATTTCACCGGTTTGGATGAGCCAGTGATCCAGTTCTTGGAGGATGACGGGGAGATCACGAACTTCCTCGAGCATGTCTACCATATCGTAGACGCCTCGGTAAAACGATATATGGATCGTGGATTCACCAATTTGATGATTTGTTTCGGATGTACGGGAGGACAGCACCGTTCGGTCTATTCCGCACAGCATCTGGCGGAACATCTTAACACCAAGTTCGGAGTAAAAGTACATTTAGTACATAGAGAACAAAATATAGAACAACTCTTTAACCCTACATTATGAAAGCTATGATTTTCGCGGCCGGTACTGGTTCCAGACTGAAGCCGTTAACCGATCACACGCCAAAAGCGCTTATACCTATCGGGGGTAAACCGATGCTAGAACACGTCATACTGAAACTGAAATCCTCCGGTTTCGACCAGATCGTGATCAATATCCACCATTTAGGCAACCAGATCGTGGATTTTCTGGAGGCGAACAACAACTTCGGTGTCCGGATCGAAATCTCGGACGAGAGCGATTATCTGCTGGACACGGGAGGAGGAATCAAGAAGGCCACTTCTCTTTTATGCGGGAACGAGCCTTTCTTGATACATAATGTCGATATCTTATCGAACGTGGATCTCAAGAAACTATACGATACCCATGTACAAACGAACCCGTTGGCTACCTTACTCGTCAGCCAGCGCAATACCTCACGTTATCTATTATTTAATAAGGAGAATAGACTGTGTGGTTGGCGTAATCATGAGACCGGCGAGGTAAAATCTTACTATCCCTATTTTGACCCGGATCAACACAACGAGTACGCCTTTAGCGGAATCCACGTACTCTCGCCCAAGATATTGGAGCTGATGGAAGAATGGACCGGAAAGTTCTCTATCATTAACTTCTATCTGGCTATTTGCGCCAAAACCGATATCAGGGCTTATATGGCGGATAACCTAAAACTATTGGATATCGGCAAGCCGGAAACCTTGGCCGCCGCCGAGGAATGGCTACGACAAAACATCTAACAAAATATTTCACACATGAAAAAAACTAGTTTTATCTACTTACTCTTGTTGATCGCACTGGGCCTCAGCTCTTGCCAGCAAGAGAAGACTTTCAAGGTTCTTCAATTCAACATCTGGCAGGAAGGCGCTGTCGTAAAAGGAGGCTTTGACGCTATCGCTGACGAGATCGTAAGAAGTAACGCCGATTTCGTTACGTTAAGCGAGGTACGTAATTATCATCAGACCCGTTTTTGCGACCGGATCGTGGAAGCGTTGCAGCAAAGAGGACAAACGTACTATTCTTTCTACACCGAGGATTCCGGTCTGTTAAGCCGCTACCCGATCACGGATAGCACGACCGTCTATCCCTTGAACGATGACAGGGGTAGTATGTACAAGGCCATTACCCACATCGGCGATGCCGAGGTAGCTCTTTACACCGCCCATCTGGATTATCGCAATTGCGCTTATTACGATGCCCGTGGATACGACGGAAATACATGGGACGAGGAACCTCCTGTCACCAATCTGGATACACTCCTATGGTTGAACGAGCAATCTGTCCGTGACGACGCTATCGCTTGCTTCCTAAAAGAGGCGAAAAAGGATCGGGAAGCTGGACGGATCGTTATCCTCGGAGGAGACTTTAACGAGCCTTCCCATCTGGACTGGACCGAGGCGACCAAAGATATGAGAGACCACCAAGGATTGGTTGTTCCTTGGCACGTATCCGTCATGCTGGAGAAAGACGGCTTCAAAGATACGTACCGTGAGATCTTCCCGAACCCTGTAACTCATCCGGGACTTACCTGCCCGGCGGACTGTAAGGATATCGCTTTAGAGAAATTGGTTTGGTCGCCGAAAGCGGACGATAGAGATCGCATCGATTTCATCCATTACGCTCCATTCGAGGGATTAACGCTTACAGATGTATGTATCATCGGTCCGAAAGGTGACATCCTCCGTGGGCAAAGAGAGACGGAAGAGACCTCCGACCCGATCATGACTCCCCTTGGAATCTGGCCTACCGACCACAAAGCGGTTCTTGCCACTTTCCACTTGAAATAAAAAATGGATTCGCGAGACCCGTCTTACCGGCTC
>OGEG01002115.1_pt1 | contig 11038 bp, 7 predicted proteins | sample 1570621 | NCBI WGS metagenome assembly OGEG01 (sample SAMEA2582130, study PRJEB24529) | metagenome | biome: Human gut stool | place: China | collected 2011 | reverse complement strand
AGCTCTTTTTTTCTACCCTCAGGGTACATTTTCCGTAGTTATCCTGTAAGCATCTGCGATGGGGTTTGGCAGGTCAAAATGGGGAAGTGGAAAGGGCTGTTTTTCATCAGATAGGGGCTGTCCTCTCAGGTACAGCAGACAAAAAACTTCTCACATGATTAAGTACAGAAAGATTCCGGGAGAACATAAGGTTAGTAAAGGAGGAAGCGTTTATGAAAGTTGTAGGTCAGGGATTGAACCGTGTTGATGCATATGGAAAAGTAACTGGCGAAGCGAAATACAGCGCAGATTTAGAGCCAAGGGATATCCTTCATGGAAAGGTGATCCATTCTACTATTGCAAATGGTCTTGTAAAAAGCTTTGATCTTACAGAAGCATTAAAGGTACCTGGTGTTGTAAAGATCCTTACCTGCTTTGACGCACCGGACTGCCAGTTTCCAACTGCAGGTCATCCATGGAGCGTAGAGGCAAAGCATCAGGATATCTGCGACAGAAGAGTATTAAACCAGAGAGTAAGGCTGTATGGAGATGATATTGCAGCAGTTGTAGCTGAAAATGAGGTAGCAGCTGCACAGGCAGCCCGTCTGGTAAAGGTAGAATATGAGGAATATGAGCCGATCGTTACCGTAAAGGCAGCTATGGCACCGGGGGCAACACCACTGCATCCGGATATCCGTAAAGATAATGTGATCGTTCACTCCCATATGACTATGGGACCAAAGGATTTTACCTTTGAAGACGGCTTAAAACAGGCAAAAGAAAAATATAAAGAGGAAGATCTGGTGGAGATCAATGAAGTATACGATACACCACGTATTTCCCACTGCCATATCGAACTTCCTGTTTCCTGGGCTTATGTAGATGTAAACGGAAAAGTAACCGTTGTTTCTTCTACCCAGATCCCGCATATTGTACGCCGCTGTACAGCGCAGGCGTTGGGTATTCCGATCGGTAAAGTCCGTATTATCAAGCCATATATCGGCGGCGGATTTGGAAATAAGCAGGATGTGCTGTATGAACCGTTAAATGCGTTCCTGACAATGAGCGTAGGCGGAAGACCTGTAAGACTGGAGATCAGCCGTGAGGAGACCATTTCCGGAACCAGAACCCGTCATGCCATCGAAGGTGTATGCCGTGGTCTGGTAACAAAGGACGGTACGGTTCTTGCAAGACAGTTAGACGCTTATGCAAACAACGGAGGTTATGCTTCCCATGGCCATGCAATCTGCGCTAACTGCGGAAACGTATTTAAGGATCTGTACAGAGACCGTTTAGGTGCTGAGATTGACTGCTGGACTGTTTATACTTCTTCACCGACTGCCGGTGCTATGCGTGGATATGGTATCCCACAGGCAGCATGGTTTGCAGAATGTCTTACAGATGATATGGCAACAGCTATTGGCATGGATCCCTATGAATTCCGTATGAAGAACTGTATGGAAGACGGTTTCGTAGATCCTGCAAATGGTATTACATTCCATACATATGGCTTAAAGAAATGTATGGAAGCAGGAAAGAAATACATCCACTGGGATGAAAAGAGAAAAGAGTATGCAAACCAGACCGGTCCTGTAAGACGTGGTGTGGGAATGTCTATTTTCTGTTACAAGACAGGTGTACATCCGATCTCACTTGAGACATCTTCTGTACGTATGGTATTAAACCAGGACGGCTCCATGCAGGTATCCATGGGTGCTACAGAGATCGGTCAGGGCGCAGATACAGTATTCAGCCAGATGGCCTCTGAGACTACAGGCATTTCCTTTGACAAGGTATTTATCGTATCCACCCAGGATACAGACCTGACACCATTTGATACAGGTGCGTATGCTTCCAGACAGACTTATGTATCCGGTATGGCCTGCAAGAAATGTGCAACGGAATTAAGACACCGTATTCTGGACTATGCAGCATACATGTTAAATCATGATGTGACGGATCTTTCCAAGACTGTGTACGCAGATCTGGTAAAAGAGTCAGCTGGAAAGCTTCGTGAAGCATTAGGACTCCATCCGGAAGATGAGGTTAAGGAAGATATGTTAGACATCGTTGACAGCAAGATCGTTGTACACGGTGGTGATCCGGTCCTCTTTGATGTGGCAGTAGTAGCAGATACAGCCTTCTATTCATTAGATAAATCCATTCATCTGACTGCAGAAGTGACCAACCAGTGTCTGGATAATACATTCTCCTCCGGCTGCTGCTTTGTAGACGTAGAAGTAGATATGCCACTGGGACTGGTAACTGTAAAGGATATCATCAATGTTCATGACTCTGGTATCCTGATCAATCCAAAGACAGCAGAGGCACAGGTACATGGCGGTATGAGCATGAGCCTTGGATTTGGACTTTCCGAGGAATTATTAGTGGATGAAAAGACAGGACGTCCATTAAACAACAACCTGCTGGATTATAAGATCCCGACTGCTATGGATGCGCCGGATCTTCATGTGGAGTTTATCCAGTTAGATGACCCAACAGGCCCTTATGGAAACAAGTCTCTGGGTGAGCCACCTGCAATCCCGGTTGCGCCTGCAGTAAGAAATGCGATCTTAAATGCTACCGGTGTTCATATGAACGTAAGTCCTATGACAGCACAGAGACTGATCGAAAAATTCAAGGAAAAAGGTCTGATCTAGGGAGGTGAATGAGTATGTTTGATATTAAATCATTTTATGAAGCAAAAGATGTAAAGGATGCAGTGGAAGCACTGGTACGGGAGCCTGAGGCAGAAGTCATCAGCGGCGGTACCGACGTACTCATCCGTGTAAGAGAGGGAAAGGATGCAGGAAGAGCCCTGGTATCCATCCACAATATTAAAGAATTAAAGGGCGTAAAAGTCCTGGAAAACGGAGATCTGTGGATCGGAGCTGCAACTGCATTTTCCCATATTACCAATGATCCCACCATCCAGAAGCTGGTTCCTATGTTAGGCGAAGCAGTAGATATGGTAGGCGGACCTCAGATCCGTAATACCGGTACCATTGGCGGAAATATCTGCAACGGCGCTACATCCGCAGACTCCGCAGCAAGTATGTGGACCCTAAACGCGCTGATCCAGTTAGAAGGACCAGAAGGACACAGAGAGGTGCCGATCCATGAGTTCTATACAGGACCAGGACGCACAGTAAGAGACAGATGTGAGGTCTGCACCGGTTTCATTATCAAAAAAGAGGACTATGAAGGCTGGTACGGAAAGCGTAAAGCCATGGAGATCGCGACCTTAGGCTGCGCTGTACGTGTAAAACTGTCTGCTGACAAAAAGACCATTGAAGATGTAAGACTGGGATACGGGGTTGCCGGACCTACACCTTTAAGATGTCACGCAGCAGAAGAGTATTTAAGAGGAAAGGCTGTTTCTGATAAAGAGGCAGCAGCAGAGTTTGCCAAGCTGGCGCTCACAGAAGTAAATCCAAGATCTTCCTGGAGAGCTTCTAAGGAGTTCCGTCTTCAGCTGATCGAAGAGCTGGCAAAACGTGGCCTGGCAGAGGCTATAAGAAGAGCAGGAGGTGAAGAGGATGCTTAAGATCATTCATATGACAGTAAACGGAAAGGAAACAGAACTTGCAGTGGATGAGAGAGAGTCTCTTCTGGATACACTGCGCAACCGCTTAGGACTTACATCCGTAAAAAAAGGATGTGAAGTAGGAGAATGTGGTGCCTGTACTGTGCTGGTCAATGGAGAAGCCATTGACAGCTGTATATATCTCACCATGTGGGCAGACGGAAAGAGTGTAATGACCGTAGAAGGATTGAAGGGACCAAACGGGGAATTGTCTCCGATCCAAAGGGCGTTCATTGAAGAAGCAGCTGTGCAGTGCGGCTTCTGTACTCCGGGCCTGATCATGAGTGCAGTAGAAATTGTAGGAACAGGAAAAAAATATAACAGAGAGGAGCTGAAAAAACTGATCTCCGGGCATCTGTGCCGCTGCACAGGATATGAGAATATCTTAAATGCCATGGAACGTATTGTGGAGGAGGTTTACAAGGTAAGCCATAAAGAATAATCGGGGGAAGATTGGAGGCAGCAAAAACTATGAAAGAGAATGCAAACTGCAGTATCAGCAACATTTACAAACTAGACGGGCGGGTGCCCATTGGAAAGGCCATTCCATTTGGTCTTCAGCATATTTTGGCAATGTTCGTATCTAACCTGGCACCGATCACCATGATCGCAGGTGCCGCAAAGGTACCGGTTACCGGAGCAGAGCTTGGTATGCTTCTTCAGAACGCAATGTTCGCAGCAGGTATCGCAACGATGATCCAGTTATATCCTTTATGGAAGATCGGATCCAGACTTCCCGTTGTAATGGGTGTCAGCTTTACCTTCGTAACTGTACTTAGTACGATCTCAGCTAATTACGGGTATCCGGCAGTAATAGGAGCCGTATTGATCGGTGGTCTGTTTGAAGGAACTTTGGGACTTTTTGCAAAGTACTGGAGAAAGATCATAAGCCCGATCGTAGCAGCATCTGTAGTAACCGCTATTGGTTTCTCACTGTTTACTGTAGGTGCCAGATCCTTTGGCGGTGGCTATGCAACCGACTTTGGTTCCGTTTCAAACCTGCTGTTAGGTCTGATCACATTAGCAACCTGTCTGCTTTGGAATATGTTTGCTAAGGGATATTTAAAACAGCTTTCAGTATTAGCTGGTCTGATCGTTGGTTATATTGTTGCAATCTTTATGGGTAAAGTAGATTTAAGTATGATCATGTCCGGCGGCATCGTGGCACTTCCACATCTGCTGCCGATCAAACCGGAATTCCACGCAGGAGCCATCATGTCAGCATGCATTATCTTCCTGGTATCTGCTGCTGAGACCATTGGTGACACTTCTGCACTGGTAGCAGGCGGTTTGGGACGTGAGATCACAGGAGAAGAGATTTCCGGTTCCTTAGCATGTGATGGCTATGGTTCCTTTATTTCCGGTCTGTTCGGATGCCCGCCAGTTACCTCTTTCTCTCAGAACGTAGGTCTGGTAGCAATGACAAAAGTTGTAAACCGTTTCACTATCATGACTGGTGCAGTTGCAATGATCCTGGCAGGTCTGTTCCCACCGATCGGTAACTTCTTTGCATCCCTTCCTCAGTCTGTACTGGGCGGATGTACCATCATGATGTTTGGTACCATTTTAACATCTGGTATGCAGATGATCGCTAACTGTGGATTTACCCAGAGAAATATCACTATTGTTGCAATGGCATTATCCATTGGTATTGGATTTACCACTACCAGTGAAAGTGGTATCTGGGCTGAATTCTCACCAGTTGTTCAGTCTGTATTCTCTGCAAACGTAGTAGCAGTTGTGTTTGTAGTAGCAATTATCATGAACCTGATCCTTCCAAAGAATATGGAAGTGGAAAAACTGGATAAATAAGGGAAATAGGAAAACATACATATATAATGTATACGGGAAAAAGAACGTGACAAAGGTCCGGAGTCAGAATATGGCTCCGGGCCTTTTGTGTGTATCAAAACAGGGTGATCCAGTGATCTGACATAGATTTGACAATGATCTTACATGTGTACATTGCATTTTATGGAAAAAAGTGGGATAATTATTGTTTAAATAAGTTATGATAGAAGTAGATTTTATTGTTGAAAAATGTGAAATGAGGAGCGATATACATGAAATCACAGCCGAGACCGAGAAGCCTTTTCAGGATCATTTTTGGAAGGACCACTTTTGTGATCCTGGGATTGCTTTTGCAGATCGCCTTTTTCTTCAGCATTTTCCGCTGGTTGGGAAATTATATTCATTTTGTTTATATTACTTATGTACTGGTAAGCTCATCTGTTGTCATCGCTATTTTAAACCGGCCTATGGATTCCAGCTTTAAAATGGCATGGATCATACCGGTACTGCTGATCCCTATTTTCGGCATTATCTTATATGTGTTTGTGCAGGTCCAGTTCCAGACAAGGGCGCTGGCAAGACGGGTCAATCTGTCTGTTGAAAAAACAAAACCTTATCTTGTCCAGGACCCACAGGTGCAGAAGCGGCTGCGGGCAGCCAGTGTGCGTGGAAGCCGTCTGGTAGATTATATGAACCACATTGCAGGTTTCCCTGTGTATGAAAATACAGCAGCGAAATTCTTCCCTCTGGGAGAAGATATGTTTGAGCAGCTGATGGAAGAATTAAAAGCAGCAAAGCATTTTATCTTCATGGAATATTTTATCATTGACCGGGGCTATATGTGGGACAGTATCCTGGAGGTTTTAAGGCAGAAAGCGGCAGAGGGAGTAGAAGTACGTGTCATGTATGATGGTATGTGCTGTCTTATGCTCCTTCCTTATCATTATCCCCAGAAACTGGAAAATATGGGCATCCGGTGCCAGATGTTTTCACCAATCAAACCAGTGCTTTCCACACACCAGAATTACAGGGATCACAGAAAGGTTACAGTGATCGATGGACATACCGCCTTTACAGGAGGTGTGAACCTGGCAGATGAGTATATTAACAGGAAAGAACGTTTTGGACACTGGAAAGATACAGCCATCATGATCAAGGGAGATGCTGTAAAAAGTTTTACCATGATGTTTTTGCAGATGTGGGATGCAGCCAGCTCCAAAAGTAAGAATGAAGAAAATTATGAGCAGTATCTGGTGCCGGCGGATTACAAACTGCCGGAGGTATATAAGGCAGATGGCTTTGTCATGCCTTATGCAGACAGTCCCTTAGATGAAGAACAGGTGGGAGAGCAGGTCTATCTGGATATATTAAACCAGGCAAAGTCCTATGTACACATTATCACCCCTTATCTGATCCTGGATGACGGGATGAAAAATGCCATGGCTTATGCAGCCAAGCGTGGCATTGATGTAAAGATCATTATGCCCCATATCCCGGATAAAAAGTATGCTTATCTCCTGGCAAGGACGTACTATCCGGAACTGATCGCTTCCGGAGTGAAGATCTACGAGTATGAGCCTGGTTTTACCCATGCAAAGATCTTTGTCAGTGATGATGAAAAGGCAGCAGTGGGAAGCATCAACCTGGATTTCAGAAGTTTATATCTGCATTTTGAATGTGGAACCTATTTATACAGAAACAGTACAGTTGCAGATGTGGAGAAGGATTTTGAAAATACACTGGAAAAATGTATTCCTGTTACGTTAAAGGACTGCGCACAGTACAACTGGTTCGGGACCAAGGCAGGAAGATTTTTAAGATTGATTGCACCTCTCATGTAACAAGCCCAAAAGAAAAACAAGCGCCACCGCAAGGTGGCATTTGTTTTTCTTGGGCTATTAACGAAGGTCCCGCCTGTGACTATTTTTGACCAAAAAAACACAACCAGAACACATTTTGTTCACAAACCAATGATAAACTTTCAAACAATGAACGAAACATGAACAAATACGAAAAAGTTGTTTAAACAGATGTGAATTGTTTGAGAGGAGTTTTCCATTATGAAAGTACGAAAAAACCACACACGTTTCCTGTGCGGCTCTCTGGCGGCTGCAGCGGCTATTTCTCCTATACTGAGTATAACCGCATGGGCAGACAATATTTCCACAGCCAATTTTAATCTGCGCCAGCAGGTTGTAAAGCTGACCGGTATCATGGAGATATCCAGTTTCAGGGAAAGTGTTACCAGAGCGGACTTTGCAAAAATGCTGGTAAAGGCATCCAGTTACCGCGAAAATCTGCCAACTTCCAATGTTTCTGTTTACGCAGATGTGCCGGCAACGGATCCAAATGCAGTGTATATCCGCATTGCAGCAAGAGAAGGCTGGATGAGTGGGTACTTAGGTGGAAAATTCAAACCGGAGGATCCGGTCCTTTATAAAGATGCAGTAAAGGCTATCCTTACCATGTTAGGTTATACAGATGATGATTTTACAGGAGATCTGGTCTCTTCCCGCATATCCAAGTTTAACTATCTGGAATTAAACGAGGATGTAAGCCGTCAGGCTGCCGATGAGGTGAACCAGACAGACTGCATGAATATTTTTTATAACCTGTTAAAGACCAAGAAAAAGGACAGCAATGAGATCTATGGTACGATCTTAGACTGTGAGTTAAATTCTGACGGTGAGATCAATCCCATCACTATTCTGGATGATGAGCGGAAAGGCCCGATTCTGGTACATAAAAACTTCAGCGTTTCCCAGTCTGTACCTTTTGATACAGAAGACGCAAATGTGTTCTTAAATGGTGTGGCAAGTACTTTATCTGCAGTAAAATCCGCCCAGCAGCAGGCTGGTTTTGCAGTTTTATATTACAATGTAAAATCAAAGACGATCTGGGCTTATACCACCATGGGCTGGGACAATGATGATAATTCCGGCAATAACTCTTATATCCTCTTAAAGGGTGAGATCAAAAATATTTATTATAAATCCACGGATGTTATGACACCAACTTCTGTTCGTATTGAAGTAGATCAGGCAAATTCAGATGACAGCTTTGATACCAGCGAGGATGTAGACTCTGATGGTTACCTGACCATCAGCCTTGACTCTTCGGAACTCCAGTATATGTTCTCTATTTATGGAGATCTGGAAGTAGGCGATGACGTAGTCCTGGTATGTAACCGCAACGGAAGCTCTTATACAGCGGTTGATGCACTTGAATACTAAGGGGGATATTATGAAAAAGAAGAAAAAGTGGATCAAACTGGTGATCATCCTTCTTGTGATCGCCATTGCAGCAAGAGCTATCTTTGTATGGAAAAGTCATAAGGCTAAGGCAGCAGCGGCAGCTGCAACAGCAGAAAATACAGCAACCGTAGAAAAAAGAAGCATCAGTTCCCAGCTGTCTTCTTCCGGCACATTGGAGGCAAAGGATACTTACAGCATCACTTCCATGGTGGAAGGTGAGGTAGTATCTGCCAACTTTGAGGAAGGTGACCAGGTGGAGAAGGATCAGGTCCTTTATGAGATCGACCGATCCAGTATGGATACAGACTTAAACAGTGCCCAGAATTCTGTTACCCGGTCCCAGACCTCTTATGCAGACGCACTGGATGATTATAACCAGGCAGCATCGGATTACAGCGGAAATACATATAAGGCAACTGATACAGGCTATATTAAGGAACTGTATATCAGCGTGGGAGATAAAGTCAGCGGAAATACAAAGCTGGCAGACATCTACAGTGATGATCTGATGGAGATCCGCATTCCATTTTTAAGCGGGGAAACAGAACTGATCCCTGTAGGCAGCACAGCTGTTCTTACACTGGTTGATTCCGGGGAGCAGATCGAAGGTACCGTTAAGGCAGTTGCAAACAGGGAAGAGACTCTTTCCGGCGGCCGTCTGGTAAAATATGTGACGATCACTGTAAATAATCCAGGCGGACTTACCACTTCAACAGTAGCTTCTGCCCAGATCGGTGAGTTTGTAGGCAGTGAAGAGGGTACTTTTAAGGCTTCCACAGATACTACTATGAACGCAGATCTGGCTGTAAGCGTAGAAGTAGAAGAACTGCTGGTCCATGAGGGCGATTATGTGACCAAGGGAACTCCTATTTTCCGTATGACTTCCCGTACAGCAGAAAAACTGATGCGCAATTATAAGGATGCTTTAGACAAGGCCCAGGAAAGTGTAGAGTCTGCCCAGAGCAAGTTGGAAAGCACCCAGGACAGCTACGATAATTATACCATCACAGCACCGATCTCCGGACAGGTGATCACAAAGAACTTTAAGGTAGGAGATAACATTACAAAAAATACCAGTTCTACCACTACACTGGCAACTATTTATGACCTGTCTGCACTGACATTTAAAATGTCCATTGATGAACTGGATATCCAGAGTGTAAAGGTGGGCCAGAATGTAACTGTAACAGCAGATGCCTTTGAGGGCCAGACCTTCTCAGGAACAGTTACAAATGTCAGTCTGGAAAGTACATACTCTAATGGTGTCAGCACCTATCCGGTTACTGTAACCATGGATGAAGTAGGAGATCTGCTTCCTGGTATGAATGTAGACGGTGTGATCACATTGGAAGAAGCAAATGATGTTCTTACCATCCCGGTAGATGCCCTGATGAGAGGCAACCAGGTCTATATCAAAGATGACTCTGTAAAAGAGCAGCAGGGACCGGTTCCAGCAGGCTTTAAGGCAGTGGAAGTAGAAACAGGTCTGACCAACGACTCTTATGTGGAGATCAAGAGCGGACTTTCTGAAGGTGATACAGTCTATGTGGCTAAATCCAGCACCGGTTCTACCAATTCCTTTATGGGTGGCCCGGGAATGGGCGGCCCCGGAGGCGGTATGGGCGGCCCGCCAAGCGGTGGCGGTAATGACGGCGGAAACCGTGGTGGAAACGGCGGCGGCCCAAGATAGAGTTATCCACAAGAGAGCAGGGCAGTGTGAAAGGAGTTTTTATGTTTCGTTTGTGGAAAGGTCGGAAAGATGCTGAGAATAAAACAAACAACTTGAATGAGAAAAATACTCATGAGATAAAATCTCAAATTGAGAATGATGGCACAAATGGTACAGATCTGGATAAACCAGGCAGCCATCTTATTGATCTTCGCCACATTTTCAAGATCTACTATCTTGGCGGCGAAGAGGTCCGTGCCAATGATGATGTAAGCGTAGCTATTGACAAAGGTGAGTTCGTAGCGATTGTGGGAAAATCCGGAAGCGGAAAATCCACATTGATGAATATTATCGGAGCGCTGGATGTGCCTACCAAAGGAGAATACTACCTGGGAGGGGAAGATGTAAGCAAAATGGAAGATAAACAGCTTGCAAGGATCCGCAACAAGATGATCGGTTTTATCTTCCAGCAGTACAACCTTCTTCCAAAGTTAAATCTCCTGGAAAATGTAGAGCTTCCCCTTCTCTATGCAGGAGTGGGAAGTGAAGAACGCAGGCAGCGGGCCATGGCTTCTTTAGAAAAAGTAGGTCTGGCAGAAAAATGGAAAAATATGCCAAATCAGTTATCCGGCGGCCAGCAGCAGCGAGTATCTATTGCAAGAGCTCTGGCCGGGGATCCGTCCCTGATCCTGGCAGATGAACCTACGGGTAGTGTCACATTAGTACAACACTACCCAAAAACAACACCCGTGATATTCT